>Ga0272443_10000140_pt1 | contig 138887 bp, 98 predicted proteins | sample SSMAcet12_FD_193581 | JGI IMG/M metagenome (GOLD analysis project Ga0272443, IMG submission 193581) | Marine sediment archaeal communities from Little Sippewissett salt marsh, Falmouth, MA, United States - SSM-Acet-12 | ecosystem: Environmental > Aquatic > Marine > Wetlands > Sediment ... | reverse complement strand
ACGCGGGCGTCGTTGGAATCGCCAGGGAATCGAGGCCCACCTGGCCGTCAGTTGCCTCTATCACAACTCCAAACAATGGCCAACCTACTGGCCCAACGCCACAACGCCCTAAAATCTGCACAGACACGCGTAGGACATGTGAATAGAAACAAATTGACAGCCCGTCTCTGGCGGGGTAGGTAGGTCAGGGGTGTCGCAGTTTTGCCCCGCCAGGCGCTGCACTTTTACTCCGCCCTTCACAATTTTCAGAATCAAATCTGATCCCATCAATAGTACAGGCCAAGCATGCAATCAGTTTGAGTGGTAGTTTCTGTTTCATAGCCCAGACACGTTGCAAAATCTGCCCTGAAGCAGCAGTTACTTTCGTTCGGGCGCAACTTATCTCTTCGTTTGACAAGGAGTTATGAATAGTGGTTGTTTACACCCCATGGGAGATGTCTACACAGGTCGATTGTCGGGACACGAAGCCGCGTCGTGCCGGGGTCCACAAATGGGAGTGACTTTACTGGAACCAGCGTGCCGCAAGAAAACCAACATGGCTCACTGCCGCACCAATGCTCATACCCCACGCCAAGTCCACGACGGTAACGACTAGAGGCCAGTCTTTGATCGTCGCCAAGTTGGTCAAATCATAGGTGGCATAGGTTACCAGGCCAAAGATCGCGCCGCAGACCAGTACTTTCTTCCCAGACTCGTGTTGCCGGGCCGGTATGATCACAAAGAGAAGTGTTCCGGCTACAAACAGGAGATAGAAAAGACTCGCCGCCATCCAGTTGGGATTTGGCTTTAGCAGGAACCCAAGATATCTGCCGTAGAATCCGCGCGCGACGAAACCAAGCCAAATCCCATCGATCGGGAGAAAAGCAAGTAGTGTTGAGAAGTACAACTTCACATAATAGGCAACCATCGGTTTCACCTAACCAGTGTTATATCTGACTGATTCGTGAATTTCATGGTCGGGTCAGGATGCTCCACGTCATTCAACCGGAATGAGGACTTCATTGCGACGTAAGAAGGGTAATTGAAATGGCGGATCATAGCGAGCAAAGACAGGTTCACCCTGGATTTTCCATCCCTTTCCCGAAACGAATTTTTCCAGACGAGCGCGACGCTCTTCGTAGCGTTTTCGGCTCCATGTTCCCGAATACCTCACTGCCGCCATCTTTCGGGCCGGGATTTCCCTCATCGTCACGGCGGGGTTCACTGGCTCCGGCAACGTCTTCATTGTGTACTTGGACGGCATCAGAAAACTGACGACCCATTTATCGCCCGATCTCTCCTGGCCCACAGGAGCCGTCATCGCGATCCTCTCCGACCGGACTTCCTGACCAACCGGGGCCGTCATGGGAATTGACTCCTTTGTGCGGTTCTCCCCCGAGATATATTTGTAGAGCCTTCCAAATGCGATATTCCCGGCCTCTGCGAAGTCGGCTTCGGCGACCGTCTCGGCGACGATGCTCGATTCATACTGGCGCAACTCGAACCGCCCTTGTTTCTCTAGCACCGAGTACTTTGCCTTCTCAAGCCCCACGGTATTGCATCCTCCAGATAGGATCAAGTAGAACCCGACAGTGCACAATAAGAGGGTCGAAGCTCGAACAATCACCCTGCGATCCTTTACGTTCATGGCCGTCCTCGATCCGTTCCTGGGTAAGGGTGGAGTGGAACAGTGCGAAACGCCATAGAAGCGTCGAGAATCTGATCGATTCGCGACGCCCCTATGCACCCTTCAATCATCGAGTCCTTTGAACTTGGTGGCGAATCGGTGAGGTGTTGTCACCCGACAAGCCTGTCCACTGTCCTCACCGTCGCGAGGGGACGTGTCACCTCATTGGCCCGGCGGGGCCTTGGGCATAAGTCGGGTTCACAAGGACGACTAGCCTCAACATGCAAGTTACCAGTACCGATTTCATTGCTCTACCTCCATCCAAGGAGATTGATTTGACGGTTCCGGCAATTGTCCGCAGACAGTTTCCTCTCGGGGTTACTCCAACTCCTTCCTATTTCTGGAAATAGGAAAGTATAGTTATTTCGGAAGCATCACGGTATCGATCACATGAACGATGCCGTTGGAGCACGGGATATCCGCGTAAGTTACGCGGGCCCCATCCACCGTGGGTGCAATCGCAAGGTCCTGCCCTTGCACCGTCTTGGCCTCCTGAATCTTGATGACATCGCCAGCCATAGCTTTGCCTGACACCACATGGTAGGTGAGAATGCCGGTCAATTTCGCAGCGTTTTCCGACCTCAGCAAGCTTTCAAGCGTTCCGGCAGGCAATTTCGCAAAGGCCTCATCGGTCGGAGCGAACACGGTAAAGGGGCCGCTTCCCTTGAGAGTATCAACGAGCTTGGCCGCCTTGACGGCTGTCACCAGGGTTTCAAAGGCGCCACTTGAGACCAGCGTGTCCACAACGTCCTGATTAGCTGGAGGAGGCAGGATGACGGTGTCGATTGCGTGGATGACGCCGTTGGAGCATCGGACATCTGTTTTCACCAAGTTCGCTCCATTGACCATAGGCTCTTCGGCGCCACCCGTAAGGAAGAGTGGTTGCCCCTGCACCGTGCGGAATACCTTCCGCTTGAGCACGTCGGCAGCAGTGAATCGCTTGGGAACCACGTGATAGGTGAGGATCTGTGTCAGCTTGTCCTTGTTGGCGGGCAGAAGCAGGCTGTCCAGGGTGGCCTTGGGCAGCTTGGCGAAGGCTGCATCGGTGGGCGCAAATACGGTGAATGGGCCGTCGCTCTTCAAAGTCCCGACCAAGCCGGCCGCCTTGACCGCCGCCACCAGAGTCTTGAAACTGCCGGCTGAAACAGCCGTGTCGACGATATCTTGATCTTGGGACTGTCGCCGATTCCTAGTTCTCTCGGGTAGTATTACGGCGTCAATCACATGGATAACTCCATTACTGCACATGATGTCCGTCTGGGTGACCCGCGCGCCGTTGATCGCAAGGCCCACGCCGGCCGTCTGACCCTGCACTGTCTTGACGCCTGTGAGCTTGAGTAGGTCAGCCGACAGGATCTTTCCAGGCACGACATGATAGGTCAGAATAGCCGTCAGCCTCCTCTTTCTCTCTGGCCGCAGCAGATTGTCGAGAGTGCCGTCCGGCAGCGCGCTGAAGGCCTTGTCGGTGGGAGCGAACACGGTGAAAGGTCCTTCGCCTTTCAGCGTCTCCACGAGATCAGCCGCCTTGACCGCCGCTACCAGAGTATTGAAGTTGCCGGCGGCCACCGCAGTATCCACGATATCTTTCGCCGGGGCTGCTGCGCCAACCGTTGGGAGAATGAGAAGAGATACCAAGATACCGTAGGCGAATAGCTTAGCCCAGGCGCCACGTCTTAAGCTGCTTATCGATTTCATTTTGCTTCCTTTCTTTCAGGTTCGTCCAGTTGTACGATTGACTGGCAACACCTACAACACAGATAGAACGATCTGTCATTGCTAGGTGTCGCGTTTGTGGAGGGAGGAAAACGATAGTCTTCTCTCGGCCGCGACAACGCGCGAGCATAGAAGATGGCTTGTCAGGACTTGGGCCTCCTGGATAGCAACAGTCGCTCTTTCCACTGCTTCGATACGACCCGTTGAGCCGGCTTCTACACAGGACTCACTCACTTGGGCAGCACAACGGCGTCAATCACGTGAATCACACCGTTTGAACACCTGATGTCCGTTTGAATGACCATGGCGTTGTCCAACATTACGCGGCCTCCGCTGGTCTTAATGGACAAGGACTGGCCATTAACGGTCTTAGCGGTGGTGAGTTTGACCACATCCGCAGCGGTGACTTTGCCTGGTACGACGTGATACGTAAGGATGGATGCAAGTTTTTGCTTGTTCTCAGGCTGCAAAAGGCTGCCAAGCGTGCCCGACGGCAGCTTGGCGAACGCGGCATCTGTCGGGGCAAACACCGTGAAAGGTCCCGGGCTTTTCAACGTGCTCACAAGGTCCGCTGCTTTGACGGCCGTGACAAGCGTATTGAAGTCTCCGGCGGCGACTGCCGTATCGACGATGTCCATCGCGGCGGCCCGCTCGGCACCTTCCTTGCCACCGTGGCCGTGGCAACCCAATCCCACGAGGGAGAGAGTCAGTAGAATTGATGACATTGCGATTAGCTGGCAACTCAAATTCCGTGTCATTATGTCTGCTTTCAAACGCTAATTCTTCCATGGCGGACCGTATACAGGGAAAATCACCCGGGATTCAAGGTGGCTGCTATCGTCCGGATGCTCTACTTGACCTGCTTACGGATCACTACATAGGGTGTACGCCAGTCTCCGGAGCCGGTTGGAAGAAATCCGGCCGTTCCAAGAAAATATGTGGTTCATCACAGGATTTCCCGAAAGCAAGTGAGGCGGTAGGAGGACGTAGGCGTCGTAGCGAGACCCATCTGTCGGCGCACGCTTGACTTCTGCAAGGTACACCAGTACGCTCCAAGTGATTCCAAGTGTGAAGGATTTCTATGGACAATATGCAGAAGTCAAGCCGTACGCAAGAACGGTCCCGAGCAAACTTGCGCACCGATCCGGCCTTGCGCCGCACCCGGACCATAGTACTCAATGAAGGCGTGGCCGAAACGAAGCGGGCGGAGATTCGGGAGTACTTCCACGCGACCTATGACCTCGATGAAGCCCTGCTCGAGGTTCTAAAGTACGATGTGACGTTTTACCTGCGTGCGGATCCGTTGCGTCATCCGCTGATTTTCTATTTCGGGCATACGGCCGTGTTCTATATTAACAAATTGATTCTGGCCCAGTTGATCGACCAGCGTATCAATCCGGTCTTTGAATCCCTGTTTGCGGTGGGAGTGGACGAGATGTCCTGGGACGATTTGAACGAGGCCCACTACGACTGGCCTACCGTGGATGCAGTTCAGGCCTACCGCGATGTGGTACGCGCGAAAGTGGACCAACTCATACAGACCCTGCCGCTAGCCCTACCCATTACTTGGGAGAGTCCCTGGTGGGTGATTATGATGGGTATCGAACACGCACGCATTCATCTGGAGACCTCCTCGGTCCTCATAAGACAACTTCCCCTGGACCAGGTGCGCGCCCATCCGCTTTGGGAGATCTGTCCCAAGGCCGGTGAACCCCCCAAGAACCAACTCTTGCCCGTGGACTCCGCACGGGTGCAACTGGGCAAGGCTCGGGACCACCCCCTTTATGGCTGGGACAATGAATTTGGGGAGTACGAGGAACAGGTGGATGCCTTTGGAGCCGGCCAGATGCTGGTGAGTCATCGCGAGTTTCTACCATTCATAGAGGATGGGGGATACCGCACGGAAAAGTGGTGGACCGATGAAGGCTGGCGCTGGCGTGAATACGAACAGGCCGGTCATCCCCGCTTCTGGAGACCCATCGGATCGGGTACCTATCGCCTTCGCTGCATGCTGGGGGAAATCGACATGCCCTGGGACTGGCCGGTAGAGGTGAACTATCTGGAGGCCAAGGCCTTCTGCAATTGGCAGAGCACGGTGTCTGGAAAATCCCTGCGCCTGCCCACGGAAGCGGAGTGGTATCGCTTGCGTGACAGTCGGGTGGAAACCGATCAGCCCTATTGGCAGAAAGCGCCGGGAAACATCAACCTGGAACACTATGCCTCTTCCTGCCCGGTCACGGCATTTCCCTTCGGTGACTTCTATGACGTCATCGGCAATGTCTGGCAATGGACCGAAACGCCCATTGCTGGATGGAAGGGCTTTAAGATCCACCCTTTCTACGATGATTTCTCCACCCCGACCTTTGATGCCAAACACAACCTCATCAAGGGGGGGGCCTGGATTTCCACGGGCAACGAGGCTACGCGCGATGCGCGCTACGCGTTCCGGCGCCATTTCTACCAGCACGCCGGATTTCGTTACATCGAATCCAGCACGCCGGTCTCTATCCCCGTGGACACCTATGAAATGGATGATTCCATTGCCCGCTATTGTGAATTCCACTATGGGAAGACCTATTTCGATGTCCCCAATTTCCCGCAGGCCCTGGCACAACTTTGCCTGCGAGTGACACAGGATAAGCCACGGCACAAGGCCCTCGATCTGGGCTGTTCCGTGGGACGGGCCAGTTTGGAATTGGCGCGCGGGTTCGACCATGTCACCGGGCTGGATTTTTCCGCCCGTCAGATACAGGTGGGCGTGGAACTCCTGGAGCAAGGATTCACACGCTATCCGCGTCTGGAGGAAGGGGAGCTATGCAGCTTTCAGGAAGTAACGCTGGCGGATCTGCAATTGGACACGCTGCATGGCAACGTGGCGTTTTACCAGGGCGATGCCTGTAATCTCAAGGAACTCTATACCGACTATGACCTGATTTTGGCCGCCAACCTCATCGACCGTCTCTACGATCCCCGCAAGTTCCTGACCATGATCCACGAGCGCCTTAATCCGGGTGGACTTCTGGTGATCGCCTCGCCCTATAGCTGGGACGAAACCATTACCGAGAAAGAGAAATGGCTCGGCGGTATTCGCAAAGACGGTGAGCCTTACACCACCCTGATAGCGCTGCATGAGATCCTTGCCCACCACTTTGCAGCGGTCGGCGAGGCACTCAAGATCCCCTTTGTATTGCGTATCACGCAGAATCGGTTCGAGCATACCCTGAGCGAGGTGACGCTTTGGGAGAGAAACGGTTAAGCGGTGTGTGAACGAGGCGTACTTGCAGCATACGAATGCGGCAACCCCTCACTGAGTCAGGAAGACGGCGATCAGTTGCCCTCGATTCAGTGCCAGGACCGCAGGTAACGGAAGACGCCACGCATCCTTGTCCATGCCAGGCGCCTGGATCGAGACCGTCCACAAGAGCCAGGGCTATGAGTATCCCGCTGTGATCATCTACTCGTTTGGCTCGGCTGCGCGACGTCAGACCGACTGGATTGGAGCCGGATCTGATCCCATGTGATCTGAAGCGCTTCGCGGCTCGCCTGTCACATCGCAGACACGGAAGGGGATCATTGATCGGGTGAAGACCTGATCATAAGGAACTGAATCCAGAAGCGCAAAGAAGACGGGGTTTTACCCTATGAATTGGATTGAGCGACCCCAGACATAGCCGGATCCTCCTTCGTCAGAGGTGGGTGACTGAATCATTGCAGTCGGTTCAGAATGGGATGCGAACCAGCGCATGACATTCAGGAGCATAAACATGAGCGAGAGAATGCATCTTTCGAGACGACAGTTTCTGAAAACCGGTTCCGTTGCGGCAGGTTGCGGCTTGTTTGGACTGCCGGATCTTAAAGGCGGGCCAGCTTCTGTCGACTCCGACCACGACGGTATGCCAGATGAATGGGAAACGGCGCATGGCCTTGATCCCTCGAATAAAGACGACGGTAACAAGACGAATCTATCAGCGGACAGCTATACCAATCTGGAGATGTACCTCAACGAACTGGCGGGCGATCGCGTAGAATGGGTTAAGTAAACAGTTGTCTACGGCTGGTCTCGGCTAATCTTAGGTTGACCTCATAAGTATTTCTATTGTCATCGTCAATGCTTATTCAAAAAGAACTTACAGCGGCCGACAATCGTCTTTTTAATCCGTATGTCTTCATGATGAAAGGGCTTTAGCGACCTTCATTGCCTCCTGTACTTCCTCTAACAGATAGATCTCGGTTGTGGAGGTACTGGAGTGACCTAGCAGCACCTTGGCCGCCTCTTTACCCAGCGTCGCCCTTGCACGCGTGGCCATTGACCGACGTAGATCGTACGGCACAAAAGGCTCAACTTTTGCTCGTTCACAGGCCCTACGACAAGCTCGTCTGAGTGTGTGGTGATCGTAATGATCGCGTGCTTTGATCATTGGGTGTTCTTTCCGATTCGTACCCGGACGGTTGCCCTGGTTCAGAGGTGTTTTCCGATTCTCAGCTTTCTGGGCATAGAACTCTTCCATGCTCTCCTTGGGATTAAAGAGGTAGTCTTTAGAATTGAAATCTGTGATTCTCCTTTTGAGAATTGCCTGAGATTCCTTGGTCAGAGGAATGACCTTGATCTTCTCGAACCGCATGGTCTTATGCTTCCCCACTGGCCCTTGATCTCGTCCAGGGATATATAGCCAGCAATCGTCATCGTCCCGGATAATATCAAAGGGCCGCATCGAGCAGACTTCGTTGGGACGCATGCCAGTATGCCAGAGCAATTTGAGCATATCGGCAACCACACTTCCTAAGTGCTTGAGAACCTTGTTGAATTCCTTCTCGCTGACCCGCGTGCGTTTGGTGTTATCGAAAGCTCTGGCAGTGCCAATCCGCAACGGTTTGATTTCATCAAGGCCCTGGACCTGTTCGGCGGTGACCATGCCCCGCCCCATCCCCCATCGCCAGATCTTACGGACCCAGTTGACCGTGTCATTGACACCCCTACGGGTATAGCTCTTGACCTTGTTCCCATGGTCATAAGTATGGTTCAGTAGAGCCTGCTGAACATCAAAGAGTTCATCCGGGCCAAACTCCTTGACTGGCCAATCCCTGTAAGGCTTGAGGAACCGTTCTACCCGGCGGATGAAGACAAAATCCGGGTGTTCCTTATTACTCTCCACCTCAGCCGTCGTCTTGCGAGAGTACACCAGGAACCGTGTCAACAGTTCCATGACAGTGACGCATCTACTAGGATTGACCATTTCCTTGACAGCTTCGAAGGGGTTATCGAACGACAAGACCTTGTGCGGATGTTCTTGGTAGAGATCCAGCCAACGGCCAAAGGCGACAACAATCTCGCCATAGGTCCGGTCCTCAGTGGTACCAAAACCAATGGTGGATCGCTTGCCGTTAGGAAGGTAGATATCCGTACAATAGTACTTGCCTTTGGTCAGGCGAAGTTTCGGCAAAACCCGTTTTCGACCCATAGCCATGACTCCTTTCGATGTCACTAACTATCCGAATCATAACAGATTTTCCCGTTCTATTCCCGCATAACCGCCATTTTTAGTGGTAACTGGACGAAACCAGACGAACACGGAAGAGAGCAGACGAAACATCGTGTTGAATTTAAGTACTTGCTAGTACTTGTCTTTATGGCTTTCTTGATATCGCCAGAGATGTTTCTGGACTCTTCAGTTCCACATTATCACACCCGTGAGGTCACAGGTTCGAGTCCTGTATCGCCCAGTCCTATCTCTATTATTTTCAACTGCTTATGTCTCATTGCCAGAAGAAGTATAGAGTAAACGGCAATTAATTCCAGACAGTTTTCCACTGTATACCCGTGAGGTCAAGGCTGACAATCCGTTGTTTGTGCACCGGCAACAATGGGTCGTAAGCGCTCGGTAGAATACACTCCTCAGGTCATGGAAGAAGGGCTGACGGCCTTGTCGACCACCAGCCCTTGTTTGCCAAGTGGGTCTGATGCCTTACGGCCTCACCGCGCGATTGTAGATGCGGACCTCGTCGATCAGACCGGAGAAGAAGCTGCCGGGGGACTGATCTGCTCCGCAACCGATGTACAGACCACCATCGCTTCCCGCCAGGCTGTCCTTCTCATCCATCGCTGCAAGCATCCCGTCGACATAGAGGCTCCGGTTCCCGCCGTCCCACACAAACGCTATCCGATGCCAGAGACCGTCTGTGACGATCCAGTTCGAAACGAGCGGCGGTACCGGCGCACGGCCGGCAGGCGGTGTCAACTCCGTCGCCAGCGTTCCCGTCAGGGCATCAATCACCAACCAGTCTGCGTCGTCGACTTCTGAAGCAATCACCTGTCCCGCGGCGCCGCCCTTTATCCACGCCACTATGCTGAACGGCCCTGCGGCGGGATTGAGGACATCCTCGCTGGTAGCCATGCTGTCATCCGAACCATCGAATCCAAGCGCACCGTTGACCATGCCGCCTTGCGACTCCCATACCGGCTCACCCAGCAGTATGCCATCGTTCGTGCCTCTACTGTCGTAGGCAACATCACCGGCTGTCTCATCGAAGGCCCAGTGGGCCATGAGGGTGGGATCGTCGACTTCCGCGCCGATGTACTCAGCCAGCACCTTCAGGTCCTCGACGTCGACAACGCCATCACCGCCCGGCATCGGGCCGATGTCGCACAGTAGATCATCTGTGCCCCAACAGGCTACCAGCGCCAGGAGGTCGGCGCCGTCGACGATACCGTCACCGTTAAAATCAACGACTACAGGGTATGGATCGTATGCTTCCACGGTCGCAATAGCGTCTGGTCCACCGCTCGTTCCCGAGCCTCCAATGGCATAGATTTTGCCGTTGACGACGCTGGTGGTCATCCTGAGTCTTTGGGTCGGCATATCCGCCTTCGGCGTCCAGGTATCTGTCGCCGGATCGTATGCTTCCACCGTGGAAAATGCGCTGCTGTTGTTGCCGAACCTTCCGCCCATCGCGTAAATTATCCCATTCACCACGCTGGTGGACAGGGCCATTCTTGCGGTCGGCATATCGGCCTTTGGCGTCCAGGTGTCCGTGGCCGGGTTGTATGCTTCCACCGTGGAAAGACCCTGGTACCACTGACTGGCACCCGGTCCACCCAGTGACCCGCCGATCACATAGATCATTCCATTGACCGCGCTGGCGGAGAGCCGGGCCGTGGGCGTGGGCATGTCGGCCTTCGACGTCCAGGTGTCCGTGGCCGGATCGTATTGCTCTACTGTCGAAAGGGATGTGCCCTGGTAAGTTCGGGCGCCGCCAAAAACGTAGATCTTCCCATCGACCACACTGCTGCCTTGCATACCTCTGGCGGTAGGCATATCGGATTTGGTTGTCCAGGTATCCGTGGCCGGATCGTATTGCTCCACCGTCGAAAGCGGTACGCCCCTAAAATCATCCGAGTGACCCCCGATTACGTAGATCTTCCCATTGACCACGCTGCAGGCCGCGTTTTGTCTGGCCGTAGTCATGTCCGTTTTCCACGTCCAGGTGTCCGTTGCCGGGTCGTATTCCTCCACCCAGGCCGTAGCAGGATAATCTGGGGAACCGCCGATGGCATAGATCTTTCCATCCACGACACCGCTGCACAGGACTAGCCTTGCCCGTTGCATGGGGGATTTCGTGGTCCAGATGCCATCTTCTGACAGACTCACGGAAGCCAGGCCCAATGTCAGAATCAATACGATTGAATATGTCTTGTTCATCTTACTGCCCTTTCAGAAGATGTATATTTTCTCAGGCTGCCAGCCCTTTGAATGTCCCGGGCATCTTCATTGGCTGCGTAGGTGCTCCTCTGCTTCCAATGTGCGGTCTACTCACCAGGTTCAAACGGCGGGAATTCCTCAAACAAATGTTCGGCAAGAACGATCAGATCTTGGACATCGACAACGCCATCGCCCCAAGGCATCGGGCCAATATCATACAACGGCTCATCCGTACCCCAGTAGTCGATCATCAAGCTCACATCGGCAGAGTCGACGATACCGTCGCCGTTAAAATCAACGACTACAGGGTATGGATCGTATGCTTCCACGGTCGCAATAGCGTCTGGTCCACCGCTCGTTCCCGAGCCTCCAATGGCATAGATTTTGCCGTTGACGACGCTGGTGGTCATCCTGAGTCTTTGGGTCGGCATATCCGCCTTCGGGGTCCAGGTATCTGTCGCCGGATCGTATTCTTCCACCGTGGAAAATGCGCTGCTGTTGTTGCCGAACCTTCCTCCAATCGCGTAGATTCTCCCATTCACCACACTGGTGGATAGAGCTGTCCTTGCGGTCGGCATATCGGCCTTCGGGGTCCAGGTATCCGTTGCCGGGTCGTATTCTTCCACTGTGGAGGTACCCTGGTACCACTGACTGGCACCCGGTCCACCCGCTGACCCGCCGATCACATAGATCCTTCCATTGACCGCGCTGGCGGAGGGCCAGACCGTGGGCGTGGGCATGTCGGCCTTCGATGTCCAGGTGTCCGTGGCCGGATCGTATTGCTCTACCGTCGAAAGGGATGTGCCCTGGTAAATTAGGGCGCCGCCGAAAACGTAGATCTTCCCATCGACCACACTGCTGGATGCCATACCTCTGGCCGTGGGCATATTAGCTTTCGTTGTCCAGGTATCCGTGGCAGGATCGTATTGCTCCACCGTCGAAAGCGGTGCGCCCTTAAAATCCGTGACGCCCCCGATGACATAGATCTTCCCATTGACCACGCTGCTGGTCGCCGTTGACCTGGTCGTGGGCATGTCCGTTTTCCATGTCCAGGTGTCCGTCGCCGGGTCGTATTCTTCCACCCAGGCCGTAGCAGGAAAATCTGGGGAACCGCCGATGGCATAGATCTTTCCATCGACCGCACTACTGCACAGGACCAGCCTTGCACGCTGCATGGGGGATTTTGTGGTCCAGATGCCACCGGCGGCGGAAGGTTGCCCCCGCAATGGGCTGACGAAACCGACACAGAAAACGCCAATCCACACCATACTCATTTTGACCTTGTTCAATGATCTCATTTTGTCACATCCTTTCTTTCCTCTTGTCCGAGGAGCTTACAGTGATGAATCATTGCTTGGTTCATGCAAAGACATGTCTCTGTAGAGTTAATGCAGGAAGAACGTGTCTGCCTTGCATCGAGCACGGAAATTCTTCTTCATTAATACTCATTCGTTACGCCGATTTGGCGTGTAACAGCTTCTGTACCATAGGCTTAACGCTCACTCAGAAATGCACTTGGAATCTGGAAGAAGCAAGTTGGCATCAGATTGGGGCACGCTGATTGAGCGAATCCACAAGCGGTGCTGGTTTAGGTCGAGGAACTCGTGATTGAGAAGCGACCGAAGACAATGCCGAGATTACTCCAATAAATGGTGAATTCGTTTGGCGCGGCCGCTGCGGCACAGAGGATATCTGTGGAGGATTTCTCGAGTGAAGAGTGGGCGAAGACGTGATACAATTCGGCTCCGGCCCGGGAAGTCGCATCAAGAAGGATTCAGACCCCTCGATAAGTGAGCTTTCGGCGTTAGGCATCATCATGCACAAGGATAAAGACACGACGATGGGCGGGGTGGGAAAGGCATTTCTGACGACCCACTGGTCTCTTATCGAGGATGTGCGGGGCAGCGATGACGATAAGAACGCCGCGTTGATTGAGTTACTGCTCAAGATGTATTGGAAGCCCGTCTACTGTTACCTGCGTCGACGAGGATACCCCAACGAGGAGGCGAAAGACCTTACACAAGGATTCTTTCACGAAGTCGTACTGAGCCGAAATCTGATTGACCAAGCCGATCGAACGAAGGGACGGTTTCGATCCTTTCTCCTGACGGCATTAAACCACTACCTGATCAATGTTCACCACCAACAGGCTGCCAGGCGGCATATTCCGAAGGCGAAACTAGTAGGAATGAGCATGGATGAGTTGTCTGAGCTGCCCCAGGCGGTGACCACGCTCACGCCGGAGGACAGCTTCACTTACGCCTGGGTGTCGGGGCTGTTAGAGGAGGTTTTAGCGGAACTGAAAGCCGCTTATGAGCAAGCCGATAGGGGGCTCCATTGGCAGATCTTCCGCGATCGCACCCTGCGTCCCATCATGGAGGGTCGCGATGCGCCGTCGCTCGAGTTGGTCTGCCGGGAGTATGGGGTTTCCGATACGGCCAAGGCCTCCAATATGATCCTGACAGTTAAGAGACGCTTTCAGACGCTGATTCGGCAGCATCTTCGTGATCTGGTGATGTCGGACAGTGAAGCCGAGGAGGAATTGCAGGAGATAAGCAGATTTCTTCCCAACGTCGTGCAAGATGGCGGCTGATTTCCTGCATATAGGGATAGGGAGGGAAATACCCTCCCACGGCTATGCCCTGTGATGCGCATGGCGATGCGAATTGAGTGGAGCGTCAATTGATCCACAACAGACATTCGGGGGTAAGCCATGGATGACACGTCGGTATTCGGGATACCTCCTGAGCAAATGAACCGCCTGTTAATGTTGGGGCGAGGTGACGTCCCCCCCGGGCGTGCACAACCCGATTCGGATGCCGCGCAAGCGGAGGGTAAGGATGCCTCAATGGAGGGTCTCGACCGGGATGAGCCCACTCGGACGTATCGGTCCGCACATGCGAGCCCTTCTCTGGCGAGCATCGTCGCGCAGCCGGGGGGCTGGATTGGTCACTATCATTTGCTGAGCGTTCTGGGTGAGGGGGGCATGGGGATCGTGTATTTGGCGGAACAGGAGCATCCTATCCGGCGGCAAGTGGCCCTGAAGGTCATCAAGCCGGGGATGGACTCCAAACGCGTTATCGCGAGGTTTGAGGCGGAGAGACAGGCCTTGGCCCTCTTGAGCCATCCCGGCATCGCCCAGGTCTACGGAGCGGGCAGCACCGAGAGTGGACGTCCCTATTTCATCATGGAGGCCGTTCAGGGCATTCCCATCACCGAGTACTGCGCTCGGGAAAACCTCGACACCCACGCCCGGCTGGACCTGTTCGTCAAGACCTGTCACGCCATTCACCACGCCCACCTGAAGGGGATCATTCACCGTGACATCAAGCCGTGGAATGTCCTGGTAACCGTGCGGAATGAGGGACCCGAGCCCAAAGTCATCGACTTCGGCATTGCCAAGGCGATCCACCTGGACCTGACCGACAAGACCTTGTACACGGAAGATCATCCGTTTGTCGGGACGCCAACGTATATGAGTCCGGAACAGGCCGCCGGTGGGCTGGACATCGACACGCGCACCGATGTCTATAGCCTGGGGGTGCTGCTCTACGAACTCCTGACGGGACATACACCGTTCGACCTCGATGAATTGAAGCAAGCCGGATTCGAGGCCATGTGCAAGACGATCCGGGAGAAGGTGCCGCTGCGCCCAAGCACTCGCCTCCGCCAATCGACCTCTGACGGCGTCTCTTCTTCATCTGTCCCCGCCACTGTCCACCGCCCACTTGCCACGGACCTCGACTGGATCGTGATGAAGTGTTTGGAGAAGGACCGGACGCGTCGTTACGACACGGCCAACGAGTTGGCCATGGATATCAGTCGGCACCGGAATGATGAGCCCATCGTGGCCCGGCCTCCGAGTACCATCTATCGGTTTCAGAAGCTAGTGCGCCGCAATAAACTTGCGGTTGTTGCCGCCGCCGCCGTCACGATCGCGTTGGTGCTCGGCGTGGTGGTCAGCAGTGGGCAGGCCATTCGAGCCACTAGGGCCCATCGCCTGGCCAACGAATTGTTGCTGAACGAGCAGAATCTCCGCGCGGAGATGCAGACTGCGCGAGATGAAGCCATTGAACAGCGGGTGATTGCCGAATCCGCGCGCATCGACGTCGACCGTAAGCTCTACCGCTCTTGCGTAGATCAGGCACGCCTGGCCCCCCTGCTCAACGGACCGGGATTTCGCACCAAGGCCGAATCCTTGCTCAAACAGGCCGCAGACCTGGAAACCGACGTCAGAGACGAACTGGAAATGCGCAACGCCGCGCTGGCCTTGATGTTGGAACCCTATTCAAGCGATCCGCAAGCGGTTTTTGCGGGGCCCGATGTGGATTTAGACAGACCCATGTGGAGTACGGCCCGTGACGAACGGGTTTTCATCGATCAGGACGGATCCCTCGTGGTGGGTGCACTCTTCAACGACCGCGTCGCCGTCATTCCAGGGTCCGGTTCCAGTCTGGTTCAAGACGTCGCTTTCGGGCGTGATGGAAGGACACTGGTCAGTTCGCATCAGGACGGTGTCATTCGTATTTGGGAACGAGGTCCTACGGATGCGTGGTCGATAAGACGTGAACTGGCCGTAGACACGCAAGGGATGCCGATGGATGTTGCTGTCGGAGAGTCGGGATTCGTAGCGGTGATCTCGGGGACGACACGCCTCTACTACTGGGAGAGTTTCACTGCGCCGGAGCCGGAGGTCCATACGCTTCCTGAGATCTATCTGGATGGGCCGTCGAAATCGCTGGCGCTTGATCCGAAGTGCCGCTGGCTTGCCCTGGCGATGCAGGGAACACAACGCATCTTGATATGGGATCTACAGGAAGAACGCCTCCAATCCGAGATTCGGGACCCTATTACCACTGGAACCTTGGCCATGGAATTCAGTCCCACGGGAGACTATTTTGCCTGGGGTATGACGGGGTTGCTGCAGGTGTTGCGAACGGATGGATTCACACTCCTCTTCGAGCACAAGGGTAATATCTCCTGGCACGGATTTCATTTTTCCTTCAAACCGGACAACACCCAGTTGACCTACGGAAATAACCCGGCCTATATTCATCTGCTCGAGACGAATCAGCCTTTCGTGAAAATGGTAGGCGATCGACGGAAAGGGCCAATTGATCGATTGGGACTGGGATTTAGCCGGACGACCGGTGAATTATTTCGCTTCCACAATCGCGAAGAGGGCCGCTTGACCTTAGAACGCTGGCCCAGGGTCTCCAATGAATTCGTTGAGCTGGCGGGACACGGACGCCCCGGCACCGGGATCACCTTCCATCCTACCAAAGCACTGGCAGTCACCACGTCGCAGGATCGCACGATACGATTCTGGAGCCTGGAAGATGGCAGCGAAGTACAACGAATCATGACCCCCCAGGGTGGATCGGAAGACGCCATGTTCAGCCCGGACGGAGGCTTCTTCGTGACGGCCCTCGATGATCCAAACGGCACGGTCCAAATTCGGGATACGCGTAGCACGCAGATCGTTCGGGCCTTCGAATTCGGGACTCGCACCTACTCCGTCGACTTCAGCACACAGGGCTCGCGTCTATGCGTCGGCGGGGTCGGGCTGCTCAAGGTCTGGACGTATGAACATACCGGGATGTTCAGCGAGCTTGTTAAGGTGAACCTCAAGCCCATCAAGACGGTTCACAGGCCGGACATGGGACTTGTCACGGTAGTCAAGTTCAGTCCCGACGGCCGTTACCTGGCCTGGTTTGAGACCGGTCCCGATAATGAGAGTGGGCAGGGTGATCGGAGTAACGGCATTCGTATCTGGGACTTTGAACGCGATCGAGAACTACCCCATCGTATCATGTCCTACAACGCGTGGAACTCCTTTGATTTCATGGAAAATGATACCCAGATGGCGGTGGGCGGCCTTCGAGGGGGCATCGAGGTCTGGGACTTCGTGAGAGGAGAGAGGGCGTTTCCACTGGAGGGGTGGGAGCTGCCTAGCGCGATGATTGACGTCTCCAGCGATGGGCGTTTACTCGCCTTCGGTACGGGACCCCGCAAATTTGGTGTTTTTGATTTGGAGAAGAGACGCCTGCTCTTTGTGTCACCGGAACTCTCCAATGGGGTCTGGCAGATGCGCTGGAATCAGGACGCTACGCGACTCGGCATGGTTGAGGGTAACGGCCGGGCCCGGATCTTGAACATAACCGCCATCCGCAGCAACTTGGGCGAATTGGGCTTAGACTGGTAGGCATTTGAGCGGGCATTTGGAAAGACAGCAATCGTGGAACTCGCCAGATTGCCAGCGATTCCTCGTATTGCAGCCCAATATACGTTTAATGTGTTGATTATCTGTCATATCACCAATGTATTGTCAAATTTGGCAAATCCATTACATGACATTTGATAAAAGTGATTAGGCCGTTTCCGCTAATGTGTTGATTACCTACAACGTCTACGTCGCCGAGCTGTTTAACCATCGCATCCAGAAATTCTCTTCGGATGGTGATTTCATTTTAAAATGAGGCAGGAAAGGCAGCGACGAGGGCCAGTTCTACGCCCCCCTTGGTGTGGCTGTTGACAACTCTGGCAACGTCTATGTCGCTGATACTCAGAACGATCGCATCCAGAAATTCAGTCCCGATGGTGATTTCATTGGTACATGGGGCAGTGAGGGGAGCGACGATGGCGAGTTGAACTCTCCCAGTTCCATGGCTGTGGATGCATCCGGCAACCTCTATGTTGTAGATACCAACAACCAACGCATCCAGCAGTTTACCTAAGAGGGCCGCTTTATCAGGAAATGGGGCGGTCTCGGCGAGGGCGGGGGCCAGTTTCGTCCCCGTGGCGTGGCTGTCGACAAATCGGGCAACGTCTATGTCATTGAGTCGATGAACAATCGCATCCTGAAATTCCAAGCATCTCGGTAAATCTCAGACACGCGGACGTGGCTGAACTACTGGTCGCAAACGGTGCTGACATTTACGAGAAACACAACAACCGGCGTTTCTGAATCATCCATCAATAAATAGCCAAAGAAATCTGCGGATCGTGGACATAATCCCAGAGTTTTTTCCAAAAAAGCCGAATGATTGTAACACAAGACATGTTGATTGGGTCTGGCCGCGAAGAAGAAGAGGGCAATTCCATGTATTAGGTCACATACTGGATAACAGCTTTGCGATCTTCATTGCCTCCTGCACCTCCTCCAGGAGGTAAATATCCGTCGTGTCTGTTTTCGTGTGCCCTAGTAGTACTTTTGCTGCTTCCTTGCCGAGAATGGCCCGGGTACCAGTAGCCGTGGTTCGCCTCAGATCATAGGGAACAAAGAGATCGACCCCTGCCCGCCTGCAACCGCGTTTTACGGCACGGCAGAAGCTGTTGTGGTCATATTTAGCTCGGATCTTCTTATTGATAATCTTAGTTGCTTCCTCTGGCTTGAAGACATAGTCGTCGGCACTGCGTTTCTGTAATCGTGGCTTGAGGATCCTCTGGGATTCCTTGGTCAAGGGGATAACCCGTACACGTTCGAATCGTGTAGTCTTGTGATTGCCGTAAGGTGATTCAGTGCGGCCGGGAATATAAATCCAGCAGTCCTTATCATCTTTGAGGATGTCACAAGGCTTCATGTCACAGACTTCATAGGGACGCATGGCCGTGTACCATACCAGCTTGAGCATGTCGCCGATGACCGAACTGACAACCTCCACAACCTTGTAGAATTCCCCCTCGGTAACCCTTCTGCGCTTATGGTTCTCATGGACGTTTTCCTGTCCGGCGGAGAGGGGCTTGACTTCTTCCAGGCTCTGGACGTTCTCAATCTTGACGAGTTGTCGGCCAAGCCCCCATTTCCAGATGGTCTTGATGTAATTGATGGTGTCGTTGACACCCCGGCGGGTGTAGTGCTTGGTCTTCTTGCCATGGGTATACGTATGGTTGATGAGAGCCTTCTGGACCTTTCGAAGCTGATCAGGGCCGAAGCTGGTCACCTTCCATTCCAGGTAGGGAGCTAAAAAGGTCTGGGCTCTTCGGATCTTAAGAAGATCAGGGCTTTCCAGGCCATCCCGGGTATTTCGCAGTTCGCCTTTGGCACGTTCGATGTAGACCGTAACTAGATCACCGACGGTTGTTGACCGGCTGGGATTTATGACCTCTCTGACTGCATCGTAGGGACTGTCGTATGAGAAGACAGTCTTAGGGTCATTGGTATACAACTCAAGCCATCTGGCAAAGACCGCTCTGACATCCGCCTCGGAACGGTCGTCTATATGACCAAAACTGACCTGAGTTCTTTTGCCTTCGGGGGTGTAGACCTTGACGTTATAATACTCATTGTCGATGCGTAATCTTGGTTGTTTCCGTCTTCCAGCCATTACGGATTTCATTATAGAATGACGTAAGACAGTATCAAGACAGAAAGGCCCAAAGAATGGTCTAATGAGGGATAACAAGATACACTGAGAAACAATGAGGTACACTTGGACTTGAATTTAAAGGACTTATATAAAATGAGTTAAAACGCGATTTGTGATGTATCAGAGGTGAGGTAAAAGAGTTATCGAAAACTTATACTTAAAGGATCACACCCGTGAGGTCACAGGTTCGAGTCCTGTATCGCCCATTCGCGTAAATCATTTCTATTGACCAGCTTACAGCACCCACCATGGAAACCGGCAAAGCCCTTTGCCCTGCGCCGGGATTGCTCCAATAGGCCAGAACAGGCTGCATTCTACACTGACCTGCTCCCCGGCGGTCAGAGGGATCATGATGCACCTAGTGCATGCTGATCTCATCGCTGACGCGATAGTGGTCGAAATCCACGAATCCACCCGCGGTCTTGGTCGCATAGTTGAACAGGCCGAACCGATAGCCCATGAAGTGCGGCAGGGTGTAGACCATCTGTAAGACCGAACCGATCGGCGTCCACGTCTGGCCGTCCAGGCTGTAGTAGAAATAGGCTCTATCCGTACGGTCACGGAAGTCGCAGTCGATCTTGAGATACACGGTGGACTGCGACAGAGCAATACGCTCAACCTCTTCGGCCGGAGTGGGTTGACGACGTCGACTGCGCTGATTGGGCTGATCTGACGGGACGCTGAGCATAACGATCGACTTGCTGTCGCCCTCCATCTTGACGCCGACAAAGCCATATCTGCGTTGCAGGGCGATCAAGCCGGCGCAGTCGCCGTCCTTCATCTCGTCGACATCGATCTTGGTGGTCGCCGAACACACCGGGCCGAAGGTTCGCTGGGTCAGCATGTTGCGGGCACTCAACACGTCGTTGTCGACTCGTCCCGTCGTGATACGGAGATGCCCGGCCCGTTCGCCAATGGACCACGTGCTGCTGTCGGGATTGTGGTTCCACTGCCAGGCCAGGGGCAGCGGCTCGCCCGGCGCGCGATCGAATTCGTCGGAAGCTATGATATTGGCAAGCCCTTCGTCGTTGTCGTCAATGTCGACCGTCTGAGGCGCCTTGCCATCGACACCCAGCACGGGGCAGCCGTCTTCCCATTTGACCGGCACCAGCCAGGGACTGCGCCCGACCGAACCGTTGTCCTGAAACAGCATCGCGTACCACTTGCCGTCCGGCGTGTCGATCAGACAGCCCTGGGCCACGCCCTGATCCTGCAAGACGACCTTGCCCTCGTAGGGACCGGTGATTTTGTCCGCCCGGTGGACAATCTGCGTACGCATACCGCCCCGTGGCCAAGTGATGTTCATCACGTAGTACTTGCCGTTAACCTTGAGCATCTGAGAGCCCTCGGCCTGCAAGCCGATATTGGGACCGGCTACGGCACTCGCATTCTGGATGACCACTTCGTTGAAGCCCCCCTCCTTGATCCCCGACAGATCCGGCTCCAATTCGACGAGGCGCAGGTTGCCGCCGCCGTAGAGCATGTAAGCCCGCCCATCGTCATCGAAGAACAACGAATGGTCGTGCAGCGACGGCGCAAACGAAACCTCTTTCCAATGGCCCTTTTCAATGTCCTGGGTCGAGTAGATGTGGGTCCTGCCGCTCGTGCTGGAAAAAGTGGACACATAGTAGGTGCCGTTGCGATAGCGGAAGCTGCTCGCCCAGGAGCCTCGGCCATAGCAATTCCGGTCGTTCTCCAGGTTCATCGCATCGTTTTCGACCAGCCGGCCGTAGGCGTAGCCGATCAGCTCCCAGTTGACCAGATCCTTCGACTTCATGATGGGCAGGCCCGGGCTCATGTGCATGGTGGTACTGCTCATGTAATAGCTGTCACCTACCCGAATGACCGCGACGTCCGGGACATCGGCCCAGATGACGGGGTTGCGCGCCGGTTCGGCCTGCACCGGCGCCAGGGTTAGGAGACTCAACACTATCGCAACGACATATAGCTGATTCTTCATCATGATTTCTCCGCCAGGCTATCGATCGATACGGTAAACCGTTAATGAATTGGCCGGCGCCATATAAACGAATGCCGGTTCGACAGATTCCGTTGATACTTCCGGCTCGATCACCGGTGTTTCTCCATCTGCGTTGACGGCATCGGCATCTGGACCGGTGAGAACGGTCTTGGTCGCCTTCATCGAGACATCGGACGGCAGACCGGCCAGTCGGATGTTGATGTCCACCGGTTCATCGTCCCCGTTGACGATCTTGACGATCATATCCCCAGTCCGCGAATCGACCACTGAGGAAGCGGCCAGCTTTGTCGCATCTTCCGCATTCAGTGTGGTTTCGACGTAGCGATCGCCGCTGTTCTGGCCGAAGAGCTGCTGGACATAGTAGTTGGCCGTGCGGTACACATTCGTGCTATCGAGGTAGATCAGATCAGGTGTCCACTGCGTGTGTCCCCGGCGCGCCAGCAGCGGGGCATAAGAGGCGAACCGAACCACGTCCCCGTTGCGTTCGAAACTGGTCAGTCCGGCCGCTTCGGCCAACGCCGAGCGCAGGGTATTGCGCCGTCCCCGATCGTGGGCCGCGTATTCACCGACGTACACAGTTGTGGCCCCGCGGGGATAGCTGTCGTACCGATCGAGGTTGTCCCAGAACCACTGCGGGCTGACGTAGTAGTGTTCGTCCACCATTTCCAGCTTCAGTTCCTTGGCGAAGGCCCAACCGTTGTCATAGTCTTCCCCGCTGGCAAAGGGACCCACCGTTCCGATCACAACGATCTCAGGATGCTCTTCCTTCAAGGTCTGATAGATCATCTTGAATCGTTCCTTGAAGATCGGCGTGATGGCATCTTCGTTACCCACGCCGAGATACTTCAGACCAAAAGGCTCCGGGTGACCGGCCGCGGCGCGTATGGCGCCCCACTTCGATGTGGCCGGCCCGTTGGCCCACTCGATCAGGTCGAGCACATCCTGGATGTAGGCCGGCATCTCGTCGAGGGGCAGACCTTCCTGGCCACGATGGGGAGAACTGCCTGCATGTTGACAGCACACGCCGGCGGTCACCACCGGCAGCGGCCGGGCGGCGATGTCCTCACAGAACTGGAAGAGCTCGAAATAGCCCAACCCCCTCGTCTGGTCATAGCCCCACAGATTGCGGCCGGAGCGACGCTGCTCTATGGGGCCGACACTGTCTTTCCAGTCGTAGTACTGATGGATGCCCTGGCCGTGAACCAGACAGCCTCCCGGAAAGCGCACGAACTTCGGCTCGATGTCGGCGATCGCCTGGGCCAGGTCCGCGCGCAGTCCGTTCGGACGGTTGCGGAAGGTCTGCGCCGGGAACAAGGAAATCATGTCCAGGCAGATACCACCCGTTTCATGGGCCAGCAGAAGCAGACGGGCGTCGCTGACCGTGCGCGGGGCAACGAACGTCGTGCTATGCCGCGTCCACGCGCGCCCCTTGATCTCCATGGAGGCCTCCGCCAGCACATCTCCACCGGCGCTTTCCAGTCGCACAGTCACGGGCATGGGTTTGCTGGTATCGTCGCGTCCCCACATCCGCCCCATGAACGCCTGATAGGCCCAGAAGGAGGCCTCGTAACGTGCGCCCGCCTTCAGGGGAATGCCGTCGAAGCCGCCATTGGCCAGGCCCACGCCTTCGCCCGGGGTGCGTACCGTCAGCAGCACATAATGCGGATTGTTCCGATGGACCGGCCGCATGTTCGCCACCTGGAGGGAGCCGTCCCCACCGCCGCGTTTCTGAAGTTCCCAGAACTTGAGCGGATGCCAATCCGGTTGTTCGGTCGGGCTGTATTCGAATGAGCGGTTCTGGATAAGTTCGGCGTACAGACCGCCGTCCGCGGCGTAGTTGAGGTCTTCAAAGAAGACACCCATCAGGTCCGGACTGATCGGTTTCCCCGGCCGGCCCGCCTGAATCGTCAGATCCGCGGCATGGACGTACACCACTGAAGCCGTCAGACATGCAGCCAGGACAAAGCAACCCCACCTGATCCGCTTGCCTGTCCGAAAACGCGATGAATGAAAACAGAACGCCATGAGAATACTCCCTATTAATTGCCGTCCTCAGGGCTATTGACCACAGGCACACTGAAGTCAGGTGTACCATCCTCTCTGTGAGTTTTCCAGTCCCGGTATGTAAGGAGCAGAATTCCCCGATTCGTCCAGCCATTACCCCTATCTGCCGGAACGGTCCAATGTCAGGAGGCCCAGTCGATAGGGCAGCAGGCTGTACCCGGCGTTGATCTCCGGGTCACGACCCTGGTACAGGAATCGGAGGTCGTCGGGATCAATGGTCGGGGTTTCATCGAAATTACTGCGAAGCAATTCGCCATGGCTGATATCTCTTGTCCAAGGCTCCGCACCGTCTGCGAAGGTGACGTTGTTGATCCCGGCGAAAGGCGTCTCCCATGAGTCGGCCCCGGGTACGGGCGTCCACTGACCGTTGAGATCATTGGAGATCCAGGCGCGGTAGTAACGCGCCGGGCTCAGTGCTTCGATGATGGTCAGATAGGTCTCGGTCCCCTTGATCTTGTAGGTCATGCTCCCTTCGAAGAGGTTGTTGCGGTTGTTCTCGATGGCAATTTCGGGGTCGCTCATACCCCTGGGGAAGTCCTCGATCCTGGTCCGGCTGCGATAGAGGCGACCGTTGTCGCCCGTGAAGAACAGGTAGGCGTGCGTGTCGTCACAGATCACGTGGTAGTCGATCGGAAGCCTGGGAGTGCTCGCTGGCAATCTGTCGAAGAAGTTCTGCGGAGTCGTCCAGGTTTCCGGTCTGGAAATATCGTCGGTAGTGCAATACTGCGGCTGCTGCGACTGAAAGACCAGGTACCACTTCTGGTGCGGGCGGAAATAGAACAAATGCGGTGCGCAGTGATAGCCTCTCAAACCCGGATTGACGTCGATGTGGATGAGCTTGGCATGAGGGGCGTCGGCGAAGTCTTTGAAGTTCAGGTATACCATGCTCCAGGTTTTGGCGGACGTCGAGTACGCGGTTGCGTAGATATGCCATAGGCCGTTGTAGTGAACGACCGTCGGATCTTTGACGGACACGATCGTGTGCGTCTCATCGGAGATCGGCTTGATCAGCACATCGGTGGACGTCCACTGGAGCGGCGTGACAAAGGGCGCCTCGGGAACCCCCGCACCGATGGCGGCCGACTCTTGCCCTGAGGCTATGAAGGTGCGACCGGATAGCAGTACCAGCACGGCGAGCCATAAGAAACTGAACTTGTTCATAACAGCATTCCTTTCTTGGAACATGTCGGCATCAATGTTGGGAGCGTGGGATACATACCGATTGTCATATCAGCTTTCCAGAAGAGTGGGCACCTACTCCAGGTAAGGATCGCCGAAGAAGATCCAGGAATAGTCCGCGCGCCCGGAGCAGGTAACAGCCAGCGTCAAGAATCGCGTCTGGGTGGGAATCGGCACGTCCACTTCAGCGACAACGTTCCGCTCCACGGGATAGTTGAGGTGAAGACGAACCATGCCATCCAGGAGAACCCATACGTCAGCGGCGCTGAATTGAGATTGCGGCAAGTCCCTGGGGATGCCGCACAGGGCAGTAAACCGGTCGATCCGGACCTTCGGATGGTCGCGTCGGATCCGGTCCAGGTCGAAGGTGATGCCTGCGTTAGGATGGAGACTCAGGGCCGGATGTGTGGAGGTGCCAAAACTGAGGCCGTTGAGCCGGGCCGGGTAGCTCTGCTGACTGGGAAGGTCAAAGAACTTGCCACTGTTTGCCGGGCCGCCAAAGTAGCTTCCCGTGGTCCGGGGACATTCGGAAAAGGTCAATCCGGTGGAGCTGATCACGACCGGACCCAAGGCTCCGTTGGGCACGAACACGCCATCAATGCCAGGCAATTGCGGTGTCGGCCGGAACTCATTGCGTCGAGTCCACCGAATGGCGGTAGCAGGCCCCTTGAGCGGCTGCCCGGTCGCCAAATCGATACCCCGATCCAACCTGCCCGTGCCGCGGCCGTTGCCTCCGCCCACGATATCCGCCAGGTTCAGCGGTTTCACCGAGCCGGTGGGCCGGCTGGACGGCGGCAACTGAAGGACGAAATCACCCGGCCGAGCAGCCAGTCCGTCTCGGATTGCCCTGCCACTGGCGTCAACTACTGTGGCCTGCCCCTCATTCACCACGAGCGATGTCGGCCGGCTCGATATGTTCGGATCGAGGGCGACATTGACACGACCTTCCAGAACGTGAGCCTCGGTACTCCCGTCGGGACGGGCAATCACCCCAAATTCCGTACCCAAGTCCGTGATGAGGGTCGTGCGGGTTCGCACGCGAAAGCCCCTGGCCTGCGCGGAGACCACGACAGCCAATCTGCCATTTCTCAGGGTCACCTCACCAACGCTCGTCAGTTTAACCTGGCAGGGCGCTTCGAGCAACAGACTCGTCCCCTGGTCAAGTTCCATCCGCGCCATGCCCTCGCGTAGGTCGTATGCACCGACGTGCAGTGCTTCACCGGGACGCAGGCGCGCTCCTCGCCATCGGGCCTCGTAGGTGCCGGCCAGTCTACCGATCGGCGGGCCTTTGGCCTTGGTCCCAAACAGGGTCAGAGACACCAGGATCAAGACCCCCAACATCAAGACCGCCGCGCTCGCATAGAGGCATCGCACAAGACGCCTGGAACGGCGGTGACCCGCGCCGCTCGAGAGCGCCTCAATCAGATCGGCTCCGGACAGTTCCCCGGTCACCTGGCTGGAACGGCGGATCGCCGCAGAGACCAACAAGCTATCGATGTAATAGTCACGTACTCGGGTGTCCTCACGGATCGCCCTGCCAAGACGCGCCATCTCGTCGGGCTGAATCTGATCGTCCAGCAGTCGCTGGATCAGCTCGTCCATATTCGGGAAGGGAGGTTTCCTCATATCGTACGGCTCCCTTCCGCCAACGTCCGCCGCAGGCAGCGCAGCAGCACGCCGTTGATCTGCCCCAGGAGGTGGTAGACGTGCCGGCGCGAGACCTTCAGGTAGGACGCGATCCCCTCGACCGGGGTGTTGTGCTCATAGCGCATCTTGATGATCCGTTTGGCCCGATCGTCTAGCAGGGACTGACACTTGCGCAGAGCCTCGATGCGCACGGCCATTTCGTCCTGAATGGTGGGCAGGTAGTTCATCAGGGTCTCGAACAACGAATCCTCCATCAAGACGCGTTTGCTGCGGGCCAGGTGGCGCCGGTAATCCAGAATCTGATAGCGCATGACTTGGACCCCCCAGGCGGCAAAGTTCGTACCCGGTTGAAACTGGTCGAACTTTCGCCACATCACGGTCATCCCCTCCTGGAACAGATCGTCGGCGTCGTGCACGTGCGGCACCAGCGTGAGAATGTAGGCGTATAGCTCCTGCTGATGCCGTACAAACAGCCTCAGGAAGTCCAACGTGCGCTTGTCCTGATCCATGCCCATTCCATGCTATTCTGGCGACTTTCTCTTCATCTTACCACCGGCACAGACAGCGAAGTGGGAGATGAAAAATGGCGAGAAAGTGAAGAAACTCACGCTTATGCCCGTTTTTCATTTCACTTCTGACCTTTCCAAGCGGTGTTATAACGGTGAATAGCGGTTTTGCCGAGCTTCTGGTTCAGGACGAAAGGAGAATGCGATGAGACCCAGTGTGACGATCCCCATTCTGCTGTTGGCGCTATCGGTTCCGTTGTCTCTGGCGCAGACGGGCCAGTCTGCCGAAACGAATGACTGGAAACCCTCGACCCTGAATCAGCCCGGGCAGGAGTACCCGCAGGTTAATTCGCAGCGCTTCGCGCGGTTCCGCATCGTGGCGCCCGAAGCCCAGAGCGTCCGGGTCAGCCTGGGCGGACGGGAGCGCGGCGGCTTCGCCCTCAACAAGGGTGAGGACGGCGTCTGGACGGGCGTCACCGAGAAGCCGCTGGACGAAGGCTTTCACTACTACCATCTCACGATCGATGGGGGGACCTTCAACGACCCCGGCACCCTGAACTTCTACGGCTCGACGCGGTGGGAAAGCGGCATCGAAATTCCCGCTCATGACCGGGACTTCTACGCCCTCAAAGACGTTTCTCACGGCCGAGTGCAGCAGATTCTCTTCCCGTCGCCGAGCACGAAGACCTCACGCCGGGCCTTCGTGTATACGCCGCCCGGCTACGACAAGGACCTGACCCAGCGCTATCCGGTGCTGTACCTACAGCACGGCTGGGGCGAGGATGAAACCGCCTGGAGCAACCAGGGCCACGCCAACCTGATCATGGACAACCTGATCGCCGAGGGCAGGATCAGGCCCTTCCTCATCGTGATGACCTACGGCATGACGAACGAGATCCGGTTTGGCGGCCTCAGAAACTTCGATATCAAACCGTTCCAGACCGTTCTCGTCGACGAGCTGATCCCCTACGTCGATGCCAACTTCCGCACGCTCTCCGATCAGCCTCATCGCGCCATGGCGGGCCTCTCGATGGGCGGCATGGAAACCAAGACGATCACCCTGAAGCACCTCGACACCTTCTCCCACATCGGCCTTTTCAGCGGTGGGTCCATCGCCCTGGATGATGTCAACAACACGCCTGATTTCAAAGAGAAGGTCAAGCTGGTGTTCGTCAGCTACGGCAGCCGCGAACTCGGTGGCAACCGTCCCAGACGCTTCGGTGATCCCAAGGAGAACGCGGACGCATTGAAACAAGCCGGCATCAACAGTGCCTTCTACGTCTCCCCGGATACGGCGCACGAGTTCCTGTCCTGGCGGCGCAGCCTGCACCAGTTCGCCCCGCTACTGTTCCGGGACAACACTCCGGCTGCTCAACGAAGCCCCGAACCAAGCGCCCGCGCCGGCGGTAGACGCGGTGGATTCGGCGCCCCCATCGAGCTGGGTCCGGACGACGAGGCCGCCTTCGACGATCCGCCTGCGAACTTCCGATCCGAGCGTGACGACCTTGCCCACGGGCGCGTGGAGATGATCGAATACGATTCCCAGACCGTCGGCACGCGGCGTAAGATGCAGGTCTACACCCCGCCCGGGTACAGCACGAGCAAGAAGTACCCGGTGCTCTATCTGCTGCACGGTATCGGCGGTGACGAGACGGAATGGCAGCGTTTCTGTACGCCCAATGTCATCCTGGACAACCTGATCGCCGATGGCAAGGCCGAACCGATGATTATCGTCATGCCCAACGGCCGGGCCCAGAAGAACGATCGCGCCGAAGGCAATGTCTTCGCCAGCGCGCCGGCTTTCGCCAACTTTGAGTACGATTTGCTCAAGGACGTGATCCCCGCCATCGAGGCCAAGTACTCGGTGAAAGCCGACCGGGAACATCGCGCCCTGGCCGGTCTGAGCATGGGCGGGGGCCAATCGCTGAACTTCGGCCTCGGTCATCTTGACACGTTTGCCTGGGTCGGCGGGTTCTCCTCGGCGCCCAACACCAAAGCCCCGGCCGAGCTCGTGCCCGATCCCGCAGCCGCCCAACGACAACTGAAGCTGCTGTACCTCAGTTGCGGCAACAAGGATGGCCTGATCCGAATCAGCCAGGGCGTCCACAACCATCTCAAGGAGCATGGCGTTCCCCATATCTGGCATGTGGATTCCCACGGCCACGACGCGGACACCTGGGGCAAGAATTTGTATCACTTCGCCCGACACCTCTTTCGGGCGGCCCCGGCGGAATCCAAGCTGGTCATCCGGGTGGCGTGCGGGGCCTATCAGTCCTATACCGACAGAAACGGTAACCTTTGGCTCCCGGATAAGGTCGAGGCTCCCGGCGCGTCGCTGAGCCCGCCGGACGGCATGACGATCGAACGGGCTGAAGAGTTCGAGGTTCCCAACGTCGCGTTCCCGCAGATATTCCGAACCGAGCGGTACAGCATGAGCGCGTACGAGTTCAATCTTCCCAATGGCACGTACACGGTCCGCCTGCATTTTGCCGAGTGCTTTACGGGCATCACCGGTATCGGCCAGCGGGTGTATTCGTTCGCCGTGCAGGGACAGAAGCCGGAGAACGACTTCGATATCTACGAAGAAGCTGGCGGGCCGTACAAGGCGATCCAGCGCGAGTACAAGGGCGTGGCGGTGACCGACGGCAAGCTGAGAATCACGTTCACGCCGAACATCGAAAATCCGGCGATCAACGGCATCGAGATCTTCGCTGAGTAGACACGACAGCCATGTCGTAATGAAGAGATCAGGCAGTGAGCTTGATGGTTCTCCTGGTTGGTGTGGTCTCGTGCCTGGCCGGGCAGGATGTACCCATGCTGAAGGACGTATTCAGAAGCGACGTTCTTATGGGCGGGGAGCTCTTTGAATCAGATTGAGTGTTTGCCTCTGTTTTGTGAATCCTAAGACAACGCAGAAGATCGCCGTGAGAGGTACTTCTCGACGGCATCTAATCTGCCGGACCTTGCACTTGCCGTGCCAGGCTGGAAAGCTCTTCAAAGGGCAGCACCGAATACTCGTCCGTCACGTAATACCCCTTCTGGATTCTCACGAAACTCACTGGGCCGCTAAGAAAAGCCATATTGTGGCAATCGGCCTTGCGATGCCATTCTGCCAACTCCTTGGATTCGGGTTGAGGATGCCGTTTGGGCTTCCATTGATTGACCCATCCGTAGTCGCCTATCAAGAGAAGCTGTGAATGGTTTTCCGTGATGCGATCCAGGCAGAGCCTGGGAAGCTGTTCGGCGATGGCAAGGTCGAGGTCAGCCGTGCGTTCGCTGAATGGCCGGCAACTGTCCGGGCCAATGAGGAAGATGTTCGTTTGGTAGCTGGTTCCGTGCAATCTGTACGCCTTCTCGTGCAGAGCCCCACCTGGCACGCCACCGCGATCGGCCGGACAGCGAAAGACCTTCGCGTCCTGCTCTGTCACACGGTTGGGATCGCTGAGACCGACATAAGGGTTCAGCACGCGCGGCCACCACCCGCGCAGGCCTTTCCATCCTCCATACTTGATGTTGGCGTTGACCCCCTGGTAGAAGCATTCGTCGTTGTCGGAGAGATACATCTGCCAGGCCAGGGTCAGTTGTTTCAGGTTGCCGGCACATTTCAGTCGCTTGGCCAAGGCATGCGCCCGACTCGAAACAGGCATGAGCAGGGCCAGTAGCACGGCGATGATCGCCACAACCACGAGCAATTCAATCAGGGTGAAGCCTCGGTGCGCTTTTGCCTTTGGGCGATGGTCCGATGTCATCACAGTCACTCGCTTTCACGATCACGCTGCCCAACTGATGTTCTCTCCGGCAGCCCCCCGGCCAGCATCGATTCCAGAATATCGCTCTTCACATAGTTTTCGAACACTCTGCCAAACAGGTCTTCCCGCTCCGCTGAGCGCCGCTTGAGAACCTGATAGCTGCGCTCATACAACTTCCGCGCCTGTTCTTCTTGGCCGTCTTTCATACACTTCTCGGCGATGACGAAATCAGCGAACCACTGCCATTCATTGCCCACGTGCCGCCGGAATTCATCTTCGTCTCCCGGTCCCGACGGTCTTGCCAGGAACGCTACGGCGCGTTTCTCCTTCGACTCATCGTCGGCAATGAGTAGCCCTACCGCGCTGGCCCGCTGAAGGTCATTCTGACGCCAGGCCTCGAGGCACGCCAGGAAGGCAAGGCTGCGGTTCATGAGGTATTGTTGTCTCGCCTGCTCAATCAGATACTCTTTCGTCTCTTCCACTTCTTTTCTTCTTCTCTCTGACAGTCGGTACAACTGCACAGTCACACACGAGAAGCTCACGATGATAACCAGCAACAATCCGACGATCGACGCCGTGACGCGATGCCGGGAAACGATCTTGCGAAGCAAGTAGATGGAACTGACGGATTTGGCGACAATGGGCAAGCCGTCCAGCCAGCGCTGTACCTCCTGTTTCAGCTCGGCCGCGGATTGGTAGCGCTGATCAGGGTCCTTGGCCAGGCACTTGAGAATGATGGCCTCGGCATCGGAATCAAATCGGCTGATCGTCTGTCTGGGCCGCAGGGGCTCGGCGTGTTCTATATTCCGGATTGCGTCGACGATCGTCCCCAGAACATCGTAGGGGAACTTGCCCGTACACATCTGGTAGAGAATCACACCCAGTGAATACACGTCGGTTCTGACATCAATCAGATCGGAGCGGCCGGCCGCCTGTTCGGGCGACATGTACGCCACCGTTCCCTTGATCTGACCGGTGATCGTCGGCATGACGCTCGTCTCCGTCGTGGTACTCAGCCCGGTCGCGGTCTTGGCCAGCCCGAAATCGAGGATATGGGGCTCCCCGCGTTCATCGATGAGGATGTTGGAAGGTTTCAGATCGCGGTGAATCACCCCGCGCTGATGGGCGTGCTTCAAGGCATCGCAGATCTTGGCGAACAACTGCATCTTCTGCCGGAGAGACAAGGCTCGGGACTGCACGTGGCGGTCCAACGGCTGACCATGGATATAATCCATGGCAAAGTAATACTGATCTTGAGCAACCCCGCTATCGCGAATGGCAACGATGTTGGGATGGCTCAGACTGGCGGCCAACTCAACTTCCTGCCGGAAGTAGCGTCGAGCCTTCGGCGAAGCGACAAGACTGGGAAGCAAGATCTTCAGGGCAACTTTGGCCCCCGTGGGTTTGTGAATGGCCTTGTAGACGACAGCCTGACCGCCCCGTGGGAATTCGTCGAGAATCTGGTAGATGCCGAACGCGGTGCGCAGCCGACCGTGGTCAACGAGTCCATCCTCCAAAGCGTCGGACGGCTTGGGCATGGATGCCGTGGGTGGCGGTGTCAAGTTGGTGACGGTCTGCTCTGTGGCAAACCCATCTTCGGTTGGCGCCGATGGGCCGCCTCCAGGTCCAGAGCGGCCCGCCATTTCGGCCTCGATACGATGTTTGCAGACTGCGCACTGGGCGATGTGCGCCTTCAGACGCTGCATCTCGGCGGCCGTGCACGAGCGTTCCACATACCGTCGAATTGTGTTGTGATCGAGACAACCGTCCATCTTACGCACTCCGCAAGCGAGGCTGCTGCTCTGTGTCAGTTCCGTTTGGGCCCGGTCAACCCCAGCGAGGTCGTCTCTGAACCATATACTTGTCAGTCCGAGTGTTCCTGGGATCGCCGACGATCGAGCATCTTCTCCTGGCATGCCTGCTCTGCCTTGGCGAAGAGCTCCACGAGTGCTGCAGGCATCCATGGCTGGGCACGGAGTTTTTCGAACGACGAGCAAAGGTCTTTGTGCGAATACGTCGTCAGTCGCTGGCCGTGAAATACCAGGCGGTTGGCGATCGCGGCGAAGTAGATCGTCGTCATCACCGTACGTTCCGCGTCATCGTCCGTCCGTGCAGCCCTGTCCTTTGCACCCCTTCGGATCTCCTTGATGGTGCGCAGCGGCGAACGCGAATCCAGCAGGAATTCTCCCACCGACCGCCGTGCCCCCGCCCGGCGTGGTCTCAACCATCGTTCGATGGCTTTGGGCCACGCCCCTGCTTTCTCATCGGCGGAATATCCCGCCTCTTCCAGACGTATCTGAAGAAGTTCGCCGATCGTTGCGCTGTCATCGCCCATTTCATTCTGCACGTCGTTCAGAGTGAGGCCGACAAGATGGGCGATCTTTCGCGGTTCCAGACCTGAGATCGACTCGTTTTTCATGGGACTACCTCGACTGCAGTATCACTATCCGGCGCTGCCATTCGACCAGCAGATGATCGCTTGTTGCTGTGTGATACGCTGCCGGAACCATGATATTGCGCTAGCGCGACAAGATCGCCATCAGATCTCGGATTTCCTGTTCGACCTCTTCATCGGATGCGACGTATTCCCGCACCCGGTCCTTCATGGCCGTTTGGAACCGCCGCTTGACTGTGACAATCATATTCTCTGCCTTGACGGGTGTGGCGATATCGAACTGCGTACACAGTTCAGACAAGGGCACCGCCTGGCACCCGGCAATAATCGGATCCAGAACCCGGGCCCGGAACAGTTGCCAGTGCACGTCCTTGCCGTCGTGGGCACATCGTTCCCGCAGTTCGGCGACGGTATCCTCCAACAGTTGCACCGCCCAAACGTAGGTGAACGCATCATCAGGCTCCATACTCTTGGCAGCCACGGACAATGTTGCCTCGACGTCATCGTCCAACGGAATCGTACCCTGTGTCGGGCTGCGTTTTGCCGCCGTTCGATGCCGGTGGACGCTGATGACGTACCGATCCAGAGCCGTCAATAAGAAGGTCCGGAATCGGCCTTTGGCTTCGTCGGCCTGCTCGATCAGCCGTCGGCCCATGACGATCTCATGAAAGAAACTCTGTGTCAGATCCTTCGCACGTTCGTTGTCGTGCCCCTTGCGGCGTAGATAGCAATACACGGGTTTCCAGTACCTCGAGATCAAGCCGTTGAGAAGTTCTCGACGCTGTCGGTCGTCCAACCCCGCCAAGGCGCGCATCTCCAGCCACTGCGTGGTCTGAAATCGACTCTGCCAGCCACCGATACTCGTTCTGTCAAAGTTGCTCATTCAGTCGGTCTCCCGTCCAGATGATCGAGGTCGGCAAAGCCAGATCGCAGTCACCGGCCTCGTCAAGGGAATTGGCGTCAACCACATCATCGTGGGTCTCCATAGGAATCTCGGCCCAGCACGGATAGTAGAACGGTGAATTCAGGACGGTGGGGGAGTCGGGAACAGGATCGATCAGATTGAAGCCGACCACGTATAGGCATCCTGTACCCGGTTCCTCGGTGATGCCGGTGACGCTCTGCATGCCCTGTATCCGGACGGAGCGCTGCAGCGTCAGATCTGTCAAAGAGAAACCGTAGAGACACGCCGAGACCGGGTAATTCGGATCCACCTGCGCCGAGGCCAGATAGAGCAGACCGGCGGTGTCTGACACGTGCAGGGCAACGGGATCGGGAACCTGAACCGCCGCATTGGGATCGCAGAGCGGCACCGGGAGTACGGCCCCTTCGGGAGTGTACTTCGTCAACAGGTCGCTCTCATTCAGACTGTGTACATTGAGCACGTAGACATTGCCGGCTTTGTCCACTTCGATCTCACGGGGATAGTCGCGTAGACGGTTATCCCCTGGCAAGGGAGGATCGTCATAGAGTTTCACAGATTCCTCGGCTTCGTCTTCGCTTTCCAGCAAGCTCAGTCTGGCCGCCGCGACATACGGGTCCTTCCCGTTCGGATCGACGACAACGGGGACAACGTACAGGTAATCGCCCGCAAATGCCACATCAAGTATGGGCCGGCCAAATTCATCCGGACACTTCCCGTGTATTCCCACATACACATCGGCTGACTGCTTATACCGAGGCTCGGCCGTGCAATGCACCTGTCTTGGAGAGAGGATCGGATCATCGGTCCCCTCGAGTCTCAGTCGAGCCACGCCCGTCTCGGAGTTGACCTGGCAAACGGCTCCGGCGCTGCCGTCCACCAGATTGACATTGCATCGTCCTGAATCCGGCGCGACACTTCCGATGAAGACTCTGTCGGCTGTGAAACTGTACAGTCTATCCGTCATGCGGTTGGCCGTGGCACTGCCCTTGCCCAGAATCAACAGATCACTCAGGACCGAAGACGCCATGCCCAGAACGGTGGGACCCGAGGCAACCGACCGTGTCTTGGCGGAAGAAGAAGCCTCTGCATAGGTCGTAAGGGGCAAGCCCGAGCATAGATTCTGACGTGGCTCGGCATGCAGGGTCCAATCCCAGGAATGGATGTCGTACGAGTCCACATAACCATCGCTGCTGAAGAGACCATCGAGGCAAGAACGGTCTTCCATGGCATCGTCAGAAAGCTCGGCCGTACTGCCATTGCAGCCCAGGACGATCATGAGATCGTCTTCATCTACTGTGTCACTGCCATTCAGATCCATGCAATAGCCTTCGCAATGTACCTGAGGATCCCAATTGTTGATCAGAACACAGGCGCCGTCAGGTCCGATCAACTCGAATTCGATCCGGGTGCCTTGAACAAAGTTCAGGTGTTCCCGCTGCACATAGGCATGGAAGACGCCGAAGCGACGACTACCTACGGAGCCAGGGCAACCAACGGGCGGAACCGCCACTCTTGCCACTTCAAGATAATGGTCATCACGGTGCGGGTCGGCATGGTCCAGCAACTCAGGCACATCCGAAAGATAGACGACAAGTTGCGTATCCGCATCCAGTTCGACGTCGGACCGCAGGACGTCGAACAGATACTCGAAACGTACCAGAATCCTCGCTTCTTTCGATTTGCCAAACACACCCTTGGCTCGCGCAGACCGTACTTCACCGGAGTACGGCGAATCGGGATCATCATCCGCTAGACTACACATGCGCATCATGCCCGCCGGGTCGGGCTCTGCGCCGGTGACGCGCTGAACATGGACTCGGCTGTATTCGGGATGTTGGCGATGCTCGAAATTGTTGTGGGTCACCCGGCTGTCGTAGTCATTCTTGTCGTCAAAGGTGATGTTGTTCAGCGAGAAGCCTAAAAGAGGCATGTTGACGATTTTCGCGGTTGGGTGGATCGTCAGACGCTCACAATAGACGTAATTGTAGGCGGTGTTCAATACGGAATTCGGGCCCAGAATCAAGTCCCTCACATAGAGCACTTCGTAGGCACCGCCGGCGTCGTAGGGAGCCTGGAAATCGAAACGATTGGTCAAATTGAGTTTCGCACCGGCGATGAGTTCCAGCCGAGTGATCGTCCACGTGTCCGGGCCAAACTCGGGCAGGGACACATCGTCTTCCACCTCGCAGACGAATTCGTTCCAGTTACCGGAAAGCGCCCTGTCCTGACCTCGCAGTTCGAACAAGCCTCCGCGCGTGCCGTTCGTTCCTTCCGTCACCCGAACGAAGACAGCATCCACATCAATGTTGTTGCAATCAAACACGGTGGGGTCCAGATCCAGATAACGGTCGCCATCCGCATGAATTTCGCGCAGAGACACCACGACCTGATCTTCAACGTAGAACTGACCATAGGGGGCCCCAGCCTCCGCGTCGATCACACAGTTGGCAACAATCGACTGGTCTTCGAATGCCGCTCGTACTACATCGAGCACGGCGTTGCCGATGCGAGCACGATCCTTGACGTGCAACAACCCCTGACACTCGATCCGACCGTCCAGCCCGGGATAAGCATCACTGCCAAGCTCCAAAGCCGCATCCCCTTCGACAACCAGTTCGGAGCCGGCACCCACGCGCAGAATACCGGGTCCCTCCACGCGGCAACGGATCCGTGCATCGTCCAGAATCATGACGGCCTCCGGCGTCAAACGCAAGGTGCCGTTGCCGGCCAGGATCACATCTCTGCCATTCCACGCGCACGAAGAAAGCTGGACGATTCCACCAACGTCGACGCTACCATCTGCGATCCAGACTCCGTCGGGCTGGTTGTGCAGGATCGTACAATTGCGGAGCCTCAACTCGGCTTGAACGGCGTAAATGCCGCCTCCATGCGCGGCCGCACCATTGTCAACAAACGTGCAGTTCCCGAGGGTGGGAGACGCCGACTCAAGGAACAGCCCTCCGCCGCACGCGTTGACCCCATTGGGCTCGTCGGCATGTCCACTGCGAATGACAAAACCGTCCAGCACAGCACCGGCGTTCACGCCGACCGCGGTGACGACATGGTAACTGTTGTCGTCTCGGTAATCCGATCCCAAATGGTCGTCACGTCCGAGATCGCCGCTGAGAATCGTCTCGTGGAGATGTGGCGCGCGCGCCTCACGCACGATCTCGTCGCCTTCAAAGCCTCCGTAGATAGCCAATCCATCCAGCAGAGCAAACGTCGCTTCCCGGTTGCCTTCAGGCGGGGCCGGGCGATAGACCCCCTGGGTGACCCAGAGTTCCTGAACGGCGTCACCGGCAATGAGGGCCGTTTGCAGCGCCGTCTGAAGGTCGACAAAAGCGTTGGCCCAATCCGTCCCCACGTTTGCGCCGTTCGCATCAGCATTCACGTACAAGACCGGAGGAATCGGATGACTCCCGAATTCATGAGCGCCCATGTCAACGATAGGCCCATTGCCTAGACCCGAATCCACGGCATCGGGATCATCATAACGGCGAACATTCAAGTCGGCGTCAACACCAAGGGGCAAGAGCGGACAGAAAAACTCGTCACCCGGGCACTCGTAATCGTTGCAGCCCGCATCGATACACGGCGATCCAGCGATAAGATGGCCGTCGCTGGTCAACAACGGATCATCGTTCCTGTTCCCCTCCCCCGGCCATGGCTGATCGCCCTGTATGGTGCAGAATGTCACCCTGAATAACGATCCATCCTGATTGTATATTTCGCCGCCGCCATTCCAGAGAATGCAGTTGTGCAGTCGTACATCGCTGGGCCCATCCCCCTCACGCATATAGCTCCAGAGAGCATTTCCCTGCCTTGGATCGGAAGACGAATTGTCCACCAACGTGCAATTGATCAACGTGGGATTGCCTTCGTCAATGAACATGACGCCGCCATACCGGCCCTGATTGTTCCGAAAGATGCAATTCCTAAAGAGCGGAGCATCATGACCGCGACAATGCACGGCCCCACCGCACTCCGCGGAATTGTCGAAGAATCTGCAGTTTATCACACGTAGTCGGCCCCCCTTGGTGGCCAGGGCAGCGCCCCCATACCCCTGCACCGTATTGCCGACAAAGGTGCAATTGATGAGCGTCGGACCGCCAAATTCCGTGGACATGCCCCCGCCCTTCCAGGCACGGTTCGCGCGAAAGGTGCAGTTCACCACGCGCAGATGGCTGTGCATGCAGTAGACTCCCCCGCCGCGATGCGCCGCCTCGCCTCCCTGGATCGTGAAACCATCGAGAAGGGCTGTTGCATCAACGGCGTTGGCTGTGACGACACGATCCACATTGTCGCTGTAGTGGGCGAAATTGGGTTCGTCATCGCCATTCAGATCGCCGCTGAGGATGGTCTCATAGGCGGAGACGTCCCGTTCACCAGGCATCGGTTCATGTGAACCTGCGTATCCCCCATAAAGACAGATTCCGTTTCTCATTTCAAAGGTAGCGAAGCGGTCACCATCCGGGCCCGTCGGCGTATAGGTTCCGCCCGCCACCAGAATCCGCAATTGCCCTGAAGGCGCCAACGTCCTGGCCACCCTCAGAGCCTGCTGCAAATCCGTGTAGGCGTCCCGCCAACTGCTCCCGTCGTTTGCTCCTGAGGCGCGCTGGTCCACGTAGACCGTCGTGGGAACAGGCTCGTTATCTCGTTCAGAAACAGCGACGCCAACGCTAACCACGCCATCGACCGTTACCGCCACGACGGCAGTACCATCCAACACGTCAGCATCTTCGTCTGCCACCAACAAGACCTTTTGCTTCACAGAGTAGTTCTGCGCGTCAAACACAAGTGAAGCCCCGGAGACCACGCGAATGTCAGGGTCACCGTATTGTCGGGCCACGATCACCTCAACCGGTACCTGCGGCCGGTGCGCCAGACTGACAGTGAACTCAGCCGTGCCCCCTTCATCGATCTGCAGGGCCTGCGGGGCAATTTCGAGGACAGGGCACATCCGCCCCCCCTCGTAGGCTCCCAAATCAACGATCGGAGATGTCCCGCTACCGGTGTCTGCCACGTCAGGCTCATCCTGAAACCGTTCACCGCCATCCAGGTCCGTGTCCACCTCATGCCAGAAGCCACACGCGGTGGTCTGAGCCAGTGCCCTGTTGTCACCCGCGTCGAGGCAAGGGGAATCGCGGCGCAGCCGCAGATTGTCATCCTCCGTCCCTATCACGTTGTCGAGACCATCGGGGTCGACAAAGAGAGGAACCGAGCTTATGTTGCCCTCACCGGGGAAGTCACCTCGGACGCAGGAGTAGGAAACGATACACTCCTCGGGCGACAGGGGTACGCGGTCATCGTCCCAAAGAATGCAATTGGTGAGCATGAGAGGGCTCCAGAACCGGATCGCACCATGGTCGGGCTGCGGTTCGCGATTGCGGTAAAACGTGCAATTGGCGAACCGCATACGGGAGCCATCATAATTCGCCGCGGCACCGCCGCTTTGATTGGCGGAATTGCCGCTGAAAACGCAGTTGGTGAACAACAAGTTGCTGTCCCCATGCGCGGAAATCCCGGCACCGAAGCTCCCCCTGTTCCCACAGAAGCGACTGTTGTGGAAGACCAGGCAGCTTTCGTCATCGCTGGCCACGGCGCCTCCAAACGCCGCCGTGTTCCCCCTGGCAAAGGTGCAGCCGACCACCTTTAGGTTACTCCCCTGCTTGCCGGCAAGAGCGCCTCCACATCCCAGTTTCCCCTTGACCTGATTCCGGTAGAATCTGCAGTCCACAATCTGAACGTCAGGGCTGCTACTGCAATACGACCCTCCCCCGGCGTCATCGGCGATGTTCGCGACAAAGCTGGAACCGGTCAGAGACAAGGAACTTCGTTTGAGATATATCCCACCGCCCCGCTGGGCCGCCTCATTGACACTGAGATCACACTGGATAACCGCCAGATCATTGGTGTCGAACGCTGCGGCGCCACCGCCCAGCGTGGCGGTATTGCCCATGAGATCGGATTCCGCGATACCGCAGAAAGAGCCTCCTTCGACATATACCCCCCCGCCGTTCGCTGTGGCCGTGTTTCCGCCAAGACGGCATTGGAGGATCGCGAGGTTGTCTGTGTAGAGCGCCGCTACGGCGCCGCCCCAATTGGCAGTATTGTTGACGAGGTCGGACTCAGCGATCTGCACGTCATTGCCATCAAGATACAGCGCCCCACCACTTGCCTCCGCCACATTGCGTTCAAACGAACACCGCGCGATGGCCAGATCGTCGCCGAAGCTGCACAGCGCCGCCCCGTACTGAGCGTAGTTGTCGTCGAATTTGCAGTCAGACAGCGTAAGATGATCAGAGGCATTGTATAACCCGCCGCCCGCGTGCCATATTCCATCGGGATGGTCAGCGTGGCCCCCCGTGACGATAAGACCATCAAGCGTGACCGGACCGGCCGCTTCATAAACTCTAACCACGCGATAGCAGTTGTCTACTCGGCTGGGATCGGCCGCCAGACGTGACAGGTCCTGTGGATCCCTGTCGTTCTGGCCGAGATCGCCAGCGAGAATCGTGGCATTAGTATTCGGGTCGCGCTCGCTCTGATCGCCTCCGCCCGCAGGGAATCCGCCATAGATGCTGACAGAACATGTAATCCGAAATGTTGCCTTGCGAGGATCGGTTTCTCCGTCCGTTTTCGGAGTGTAGACCCCTTCGGCCACGCGGATCTCAGCGCCGGGTTCTGCGGCGGCCAGAGCATCATGCAGATGCCGGTACGCGTCTTCCCAACTCGTGCCGTCCCCGGCTCCGGTCGCGACACGATCGACATGGATGACATCGGCCGCGTATGCGGCGGTACTTAGAAACAGAACGATCGCCGATAGAAATGCTGCGCGAAGTACGTTCCTCGAGCTGCGCATGGTTCACATCCTCCTTTGGGGCTGTCGGAATAGTTACACCCATCTGCGGAAAAGACACAACGATTCCGCACTGTTGGAGAAACCATCTACCACTTGCCAGGAGTCTGCCCAGCGCCGACAGTGAGAGACGACGCGTTAAGGGAACAGTTTGCACTGTCAGCCATGTCCCATGATAGCATGTCTCGACACCGGGTTCAAGAAGAACGAGCATCTTCGTCCCGGGCCCCGATGGGCCGGGGCCTCCAGGAACAGCCGATACCATACTGGGGTAGTCGGCAAGGACCTGCCCCCCAAGCAGGGCTGCGGGTCGGAATCCGCAGCCCCGGGAGATGCGTCCTCCAGGACGCGCCGCTCCACACCGGTCTAGTTCTGCAGGAGGTCTTCCTCAAGCTCGTACCCCTCGGATTCCAGATCTTGCGTCACTTCTTCCAAGGTATCGACCCTGTAGTATGTCACGTCTGGCCGCGGAGTCAGGCCGGAACTGTTGGCCATGGTAATCACTTCGTAGACGGGAAGGTAGCCACCATCTTCGTCCGCCAGCAAACCCGTTCTGAGGTCGCGGATGGCGCCGACGCTCGGCAAGCCGCTCTTGGCTTCATCGACCGTGCGGAAGATGGGTGCCACCGCATGCTGCGCCGTCACTGTCCGCCCGTAGGCATATTCGCTGGTCAACGAAACCAGATCTCCCGTCGCACCGATCTCCACCGTAATCGTATCCGCATCGTTGCTGAGTATGGGCAAGGCTCCAAGTTTCCTCTTGAGCACGACAATGTACCGGACAATCTCCGGGCTTGACGTATAGACATTGCTGGCGACCTCATTCGCGGTGGCCGCCCAACGACTGACGGCGATCATCTTGTTCACGCAGAGTTCCTCAGGAGCAACGATGTCGTTCTTCACCAGGAGTTGGAGGGCTTGGTCAATACATTCACTCTTGGAGAGCTGGCACGTCCCCTTGTAGGTCCGGGCCGCCTTCGTGTCTCGGTAGTACAGGCTGCCCCTGCGCGAATCAATCACCACCTTGCGATCCTCGTCAACCTTGCAGAGCGTCTTGCGCGTCTTGGCGTCGCCATGCACAGCATCGAACTTGTCCACACCGAGCAAGTGCATGTATTTCCGCAAAGTCTCCGTCTGCACTTCATCCGAATCTTCACTGGTGTAGAGAGCAAGCGTATCGGGCAGAGCGGATATCTCCGATATTGATTTGTCACTCCGTGCGACGGCGTGACTGTTGGCCGCCACCTTACGCGTTTTAGAGGAATCGGAGTGCTCCAGAACGCGGTCTTCATACCAACAATAGAGCAGCCTCACTGCGTTGCCCAAAGGTCTGTCATTGCTGAAGGCATCCTCGTCCTCGATGATGGATTCGCACTCTTGCAGCGTCGCTCCCTGGGCAATCACAACGGGTTTCTGCGCGTCGAACGCTTCACGGGAGGTACGGGCGAAGGCTTCGGCGATAGAACAGTCACCCCCCAGAAGGTCAGCAAACCGACGGTACTTGTCCTGGTCGGTCGAACCACTGAAGTAGGTGTAGTCCGTATGCCCCAGCACCAATCTGACCCCATCTGTCATGACCGGTCCCCAGATCAGGAAAGGATTGGCATGATCGGGATGGTCCGGGTTGAACAGGTCGGGCCGTGAATACGTTGCATGCTCGCCATCGAACACAGCGGGCCCCATAGCCACCGCATTGCAGCCCAATGCCAGCACGTACCGACAGTACCCCGGGTAGTCGTCGTCAGGGAGGTAGCCCAGCGATTCTCCGAGTCGCACCATATCACTGGTGAAGTAGCTCACCTCATTCCAGGAATTCCTCGTCTCCATCAGGAAGAAGAAGTCCTTGGTGCGAGCATCCTGAAAGGTGCCCGAATGGCCGACATAGACCGTCAGCGCTGAGTAGTCCGCTCTGGCCGAGTCAAACTGAGGAATCTCGTAGGAGCGATATGACGGGACAAACGAGTTTTCATACCACTGCCAGGGGACACTGCCGATGTACTTGTGTTGACTGAGACCCAGTTGATTGAAGGCATCTCTCCAGCCAAACTGCATGTACTTGGCCTTTTGGTAGTCCTCGTCATTCAGACCACTGTACATGCCGTAGTCCAGGTTTACGGCTGTGCCGGTGGAAACGATTGTCAGCACCAAAGCGAACGCGTTCAACACATACGCGCGAACTAACCCGGCCATTCTTGTCCTCATCATTCGCCGGCCGCATGTCCTGTTTGCACCGTTAGATAAAGACCTCTCCTGCAAAGTCTCTGGCGATGGGCTTGTCGTGGTTCTCATTTTCGTCCCCTTTCATCAAAGTGGTTCATCCAAAGCGTGTGCTCGGCCCAGCCTGCCGGGCAAACTGACAACGTGTTCACCACGGGGTACGCGACAGCCGCTGTGATATTGCGCCGGAGGAGGCGTCTTTCGGGCTGGAGGGCAGAAGGGCCAAGGCGACAGATGAGATGTGGGCCGCAACCTGGGTGTCCTGCCGGAAGCAATGAACAGATACCGCTCGTTGCCAGCAGATGCCCCTCCGGCCACAGAGAGACCCTTCTCCCTGTTTCTGGCCTGAAATCGTGGGTTTGACGCAGCGGCAAGGCCAACCGCAGACAATTTACACTGTGCCCGTGGGATAACTGTGCTTTTTAGGAACTTTGTCGCCGGTCCTCTCGTTTTGACAGTAACAGACGCGAATCTCACCTTGGCCAGGCGGTCACGGGCGGGACGCCCAAGACAAAGAGGATCGGAATTGTGAAAGGAACCAACGATGAACGCAACGAAACGCATGTCATTGAGAGCGGCGCTTCTCCTGGCCGTGGTTGGTGCTGTCAGTCTGTACGTGGTCGGCGTTCACGCGGCCTCCGCGGACGATCACGCAGCAGGCAAAGCCGCTGTGGTGAGCCTGGAGGCGATTCACGCCAAGCAACTGCCCGCTATTGAAGCAACCGTGCAAAAGGCCATTAGAAACCTCGAGGCCGGCCGCTCGCAGGCGGCCCTGGCCGAGTTGAAGCGTGTCCAGATCGCGCTGACGGCCGTACACAAAGCACTGGGCCAACACGTCAAGCCGAAGTTCGCCAACACGGTCTGTCCGATCATGGGCGCCCCCATCAACCCGGACAAAGTGGCCGCGAATCTGGTACGGGAATACCAGGGTCAGAAAGTGGCGTTCTGCTGTGGGGGTTGCCCGGCCGCTTGGGATCAGCTCAGTGAAGCTGACAAAACGGCTAAGCTGAAGCAGGCAAATCCTCAAACACAACATGAAGACGGTCAGCATCAACATTGACCTTAACTGGCAACAGGACACGTCCCCTGCGGTCCACTTTGGGATCATCGCCATCACCGAGGTGAAGAACGATGAAACGACACAGCTTACGCTTGGCAACACTGGCACTGGTCGCTCTGGCCTTCGTCTCTCCTCCAGCCGGATCGACCGCGTGGGCCGCGGGGACGTTGTCCGCCACCTCGACTGATACCAAAGACAAGGCGCTGCCGGAATTGTCGGACGCGAGTTCTCTGTCCGACTATCTGGAGTATGCGGCGCTCAGCAATCCGGAACTGGAAGCCGCCTTCAATCGCTGGAAGGCGGCACTGGAAAAGGTGCCGCAGGCCAAGGCGCTGCCCGATCCGCGCTTCTCGTACCGATACTTCGTTCGCGAGATCGAAACGCGCGTGGGCCCGCAGCGGCAGGCCTTGGAGATCAGCCAGACGTTTCCCTGGTTTGGCAAGCTGGACCTGGCCGGCGACGTCGCGATGGAGGCCGCCCGCGCGGCGCAGCAGCGTTACGAAGCCGTCAAGTTGAAGCTCTTCTTCGAGGTCAAGGACGCTTACTACGAATATTACTACCTCGCGCGTTCCATCGCCGTGACGCGCGAGAACGTAGAGTTGCTGACGCACCTGGAAAGTGTGGCACGCACGCGTTACCGAACGGCGGCGGGTTCGCATCCTGACGTGATTCGCGCCCAGGTCGAACTCGGCAAACTGGAAGATCAGCTCAACAGCCTGACCGACCTGCGCGGACCGATCCTCGCCCGGCTCAACGTGGCCTTGAATCGACCCATTGAGGCAGAATTACCCGCGCCGAAGAGATTCGAATCCAGTCGTGTCGCAATCGACGACCGTGAGCTTCTGGCGCGGCTGGAGCAAACAAACCCACGGATTTCTGCGCTGGCGCATGAGGTGGAGGGTTACAGGCAGGCCACGAAACTGGCGCGGAGAGAGTACGCGCCGGACATCAGTCTCGGACTCAGTTACGTGGACGTGGCGCACTCGGACCGTGCCAGTCAGTTCAGCGACAACGGCAAGGATGCGGTCGGCGCCATGATCTCCTTGAATATTCCGCTTTGGCGCAACAAGTACAGCGCAGGCGTACGCGAGGCTCGGCTTAAACGACTAGCGGCCCTACACGAGAAGACGGATGCGACCAACCGACTCAAATCCGAGCTGAAGATAGCCCTCTACCAGTTTCGCGACGCGCAGCGCAAGCTGGATTTGTATGGCAACAGTCTGGTCCCCAAGGCCACCGAATCGGTGAAGGTGACCGAACAGTCCTTTCAAACGGGCACCGCTTCTTTCCTGGATTTGATCGACGCCCAACGCACCTACCTCGACTTCCAACTGGCCTATGAGCGGGCGCGGGCCGATCACGAGCAGAGCCTGGCGCGCATCGAGATGCTCGTCGGGGCAGACGTGGCGTTCGCGGAACGAGGCGGTCCGGCTGAAGCTGAAAACGAGGTGACACGATGACGGGGTCAAACACAATACGCGGGACGGCGCGCCAGTTCGCCACGGCGGTGGTCGCCGTGATCCTGATCGGGCTTGGCTTCTGGTTGCGCGGCTTCTTCGCCACGCCGAGCGCACCGGCGCCGGATCCACACGCCGGTCATATGCACGCGGAAGCCGAGGCCGAGCCGCAGGTGTGGACCTGCTCGATGCACCCGCAGATTCGTCTGCCCAAACCGGGCCTGTGTCCCATCTGCAATATGGATCTGATACCGGTCGGCGATGACGAAACGGCCGGTGCCGCCGGCCCGCGCGAGCTGACCGTCAGCGCCGCGGCGGCCAAACTGATGGACGTCGAGACCGTGCCCGTCGAACGCCGGGCCGTCACGACCCGGGTCCGCATGGTCGGCAAGGTAGAATACGACGAAACGCGCCTGGCCTACATCACCGCCTGGATTCCGGGACGACTGGACCGGCTCTTCGTCGACTATACGGGCATTCCGGTTCGCGCGGGAGACCACCTGGTCTCGCTCTACAGTCCGCAACTGCTCACGGCCCAGGAGGAATTGCTCCAGGCGGTCAAGGCCGCGGAGAAGATCAGCGCCGGCACTTCGAGCCTGATGTGGGAGACCACCGAGGCTACGGTGCAAGCGGCCCGCGAGAAGCTGCGGCTCTGGGGCCTGACCGCCGAACAGATTGAGGAAATTGAACAGAGCGGCACGGTCAGCGATCACATGACCATCTATGCCCCGACCGGTGGCATCGTGATCCACAAGAACGCCGTGGAGGGCATGTACGTCAACGAGGGAACACGCATCTACACCATAGCGGATTTGTCGCAGGTGTGGGTCAAGCTCGATGCCTATGAATCGGATCTCGAATGGTTGCGTCACGGTCAAGAGGTGGAGTTTGCCACCGTGGCCTACCCCGGTCAGACCTTTGCCGGCACGATCGCTTTTCTCGATCCGGTTTTGAACGAGCGCACCCGCACGACCAAGATTCGCGTGAACGTGCCCAACCCGGATGGCAAACTCAAGCCGGAGATGTTCGTCAAGGCGGTCGTGCATGCCGACATCGCGGCCGGTGGGCGCGTGATGGATGCGGCGCTGGCCGGCCAATGGATGTGCCCCATGCACCCGGAGATCGTCAAGCCTGAGTCGGACCGCTGTGACATTTGTGAAATGCCCTTGGTGACCACCGAATCGCTCGGCTATACCAGCGAAGACCCGACGCTGGCCGAGAAGCCCCTGGTCATCCCGGTCTCGGCGGCCCTCGTGACGGGCACCCGCGCCGTCGTCTACGTTCAGAAGACCGATGGCGCTGCGCCAACCTTCGAAGGACGCGAGATCGTGCTCGGCCCTCGCGCCGGTGATTATTACCTGGTGCGCAGCGGTCTCGCAGAAGGAGAACTGGTCGTCGTCAAAGGCAACTTCAAGATCGACAGCGCCCTACAAATCCTGGCCAAGCCCAGCATGATGGCACCCGAGGACAACGGCAGCGAGCACCACGAACACATGGACTACAAGCGACCCGCGCTCAGTCAAGCCTTGCGCGAGCAACTCGGCGCCGTCTACGCCGGCTACTTCCGCATGCACGCCGCCCTGGCAAGCGATGAGGTGGATCAGACCGTGGCGGCGGCCTCGGATACGCTGAAAGCGGTAGAAGCGGTTGACATGACGCTCTTCGACAGTGCGTCGCATGAGATCTGGATAAAGACCGCAGCGCAACTGCGCCAAGCGCTATCGAGCGCCCCCCAGACGGATGACATCAAGACCCTGCGCGAGGACTTCTATCTGGTCTCGCAACATCTGATCAGACTGTCCCATACACTGGGGGCCCTTGGTGCGGAGACGGCCTACGTCATGTATTGCCCCATGGCGTTCGACAACCAGGGCGCCCAATGGCTGCAAGGCAGTGAGGACCTGCTCAACCCCTATTTCGGCGCGGCGATGCTCAAGTGCGGTTCCGTCGAAGAAGTGATCGCGGGCGTGAACCCCGAGGGCATGGGGGACCGCGATGACTGAGACACCGTCGTACAGTCAAACGGTCGAGCAGAAATCCTGGATGGGCAGAATCCTGCGGTTCTGCCTGACCAACAAACTGGTCGTGCTTTTGTTCGCGGTGATGGTGGCCGGCTGGGGCATGCTGGTAGCGCCCTTTGACTGGGAGGTGGGCGGCCTGCCGCGATATCCGGTGGCCGTGGATGCCATTCCCGACATTGGCGAGAACCAGCAGATCATCTTCACCGAGTGGATGGGCCGGTCCCCGCAGGACGTGGAAGATCAGATCTCGTATCCGCTGACGGCGGCCCTGCGCGGCGTCCCGGGGGTTAGGACGATTCGCAGCTATTCGTTCTTCGGCTTCTCCTCGATCTACGTCATCTTCCAGGAGGACGTGGAGTTCTATTGGTCGCGGACGCGCATTCTGGAGAAACTCAACAGTCTGCCGGCCGGCACGCTCCCCGAGGGCGTGCAACCTGCTCTGGGTCCGGACGCGACGGCGCTGGGGCAGATCTTCTGGTACACGCTGGAGGGCCGCGACCCTAACGGCACCCCGGCCGGGGGCTGGGACCTGGAGGAGCTGCGCACGATCCAGGACTGGTATGTGCGATACGGCTTGCTCGCGGCCGAAGGCGTCAGCGAAGTGGCCTCGGTCGGCGGCTTCGTGCGCGAGTACCAGATCGACGTCGATCCGGACGCCATGCGGGCCTACCGGGTCACGTTTGCCGATGTATACAACGCGGTCAAGGGCTCGAACATCGACGTCGGCGCCAAATCGATCGAATTGAATCGCGTGGAGTACTTCATTCGCGGCATCGGCTTCATCAAACACGCCGAGGACATCGAGGACAGCGTCGTCAAAGTGGTCGACAACGTCCCGGTCCTGGTCAAGGACGTCGCCACGGTAACGTTGGGACCGGCGCTGCGACGCGGTGCCCTGGACAAGGACGGTGCCGAGGCGGTCGGCGGCGTGGTGGTCGCGCGCTATGGGGATAATCCGCTGGCCGTGATCAAGAACGTCAAGGCCAAGATCGAGGAGATCGCGCCGGGGCTGCCCGCGAAAGTCGATATCGATTTCACCGAGACCACGCTGGCTCAGGTGCGACAGTACGCCGAAACGAACGGGTTTTACGCCTACGCCGATGCGGTCCTGAACCAGGCGGAGTGGGTGGCGCACCTACGCGCGATTCCTATGGAGCGCTGGCCGCACTGGGCTACGATCAGTAAGGTCACGATCGTGCCGTTCTACGATCGCACCGCCTTGATCTACGAGACGCTCGGCACTCTGAACGGCGCGTTGACCCAGGAGATTCTCATCACGATCATCGTCGTGATCCTGATGGTGATGCATTTGCGCAGCAGTGTCCTGATCAGTGGCCTGCTGCCGATCGCCGTGCTGATGTGTTTCATCGCCATGAAGACCTTCGGGGTCGACGCGAACATCGTCGCCCTGTCGGGCATTGCCATCGCCATCGGGACCATGGTCGACATGGGGATCGTGATCTGTGAGAACATCCTGCGCCACCTCGACGAAGCACCGCCGGAGGTGCCCAGACTCGAGGTCGTTCATCGCGCGGCCAGCGAAGTGGGCGGCGCCGTCCTGACGGCGGTGGCAACGACGGTCATCAGCTTCCTGCCTGTGTTCACGATGATCGGCGCCGAGGGGAAGCTCTTCAAACCCCTGGCCTTCACCAAAACGTTCGCACTGATCGCCTCGGTCATCACCGCTTTGACGATCATCCCGCCGGCCGCTCATGTGCTCTTCTGCACCCGGATCAGTGGCAAAAGGCTGCGACTGGGCCTTCATTTTCTGCTGGTTTTGGTCGGGGTGGTCTCAGGATTTCTGCTGGCCTGGTGGGCCGGTCTGGCACTGGTTCTCTTAGGTGCGTATCATCTGGCAGAGGAACACATCCCCGCGCCGCTGCGCCGGTTCGGGCCGTGGGTGGCCAGTTTGCTGGCCGTGCTGTTCGTCGGGATTCTCCTGAGTGCGCACTGGGAACCGCTGGGACCCCAGCGCGGCGCGATCCGCAATCTCATCTTCGTCGCGCTGCTGGTTGCCCTGCTATTGGGTGCGTTTCGGCTGTTTCAACTGGTTTACCCGCGCGTCTTGCGCTGGTGTCTGGAACATAAGCTATTGTTCCTGACCCTGCCGACGCTGCTGCTGGTTCTCGGAGCTTCGGTCTGGCTTGGCTTTGACACGGTCCTGGCGCCGATCCCGGCGACCGCTGAAAGGCTCGGCATTGCGCCCGAGAAGATCCGGTCTACCAGCTTCTGGGTCAAGGGCCACCAGACGTTTCCAGGGCTGGGCAAGGAGTTCATGCCCCCGCTGGACGAAGGTTCGTTCCTGTACATGCCGACCACCATGGTTCACGCCTCGATCGGGGAGGCCCTCGACATTCTGGCCAAGCAGGACATGGCGTTGCACAGCATCCCGGAGGTCGAATCAGTGGTGGGCAAGATCGGTCGGGCCGAGACGCCGCTGGACCCGGCGCCCGTTTCCATGATCGAGACCGTCATCAACTATAAGCCTGAGTATATCGCCGACAAAGACGGCCACCCGGTCAAGTTCCGCATCGATCACAAGACAGGCCAGTTTGTTCGCGATGATTTTGGGCAGCTCATCCCTGACCCGCACGGCCTGCCGTTCAGGCAGTGGCGCGATCACATCGAATCGCCCGACGATATCTGGGACGAGATCGTCGAGGCGGCCAAAATACCGGGCACCACCTCGGCGCCCAAGCTCCAACCTATCGCGGCGCGGATTGTCATGCTCCAGAGCGGGATGCGGGCGCCCATGGGCGTGAAGGTTAAAGGGCCAAGTCTGGAGGTGATTGAAGAGGTCGCCCTGGAGATCGAGCGGCTGCTCAAGGAGGTGCCCAGCGTCGAACCGGCGGCGGTCATCGCCGATCGCATCGTGGGCAAGCCTTATCTGGAGATCGTCCCCGACCGCAAGGCGCTGGCCCGTTATGGCATCACCATGCGAGCGTTTCAGGACGTGGTGGAAGTCGCTATCGGTGGTCGGAAGGTCACGACGACGGTGGAGGGACGCGAACGGTTCCCGGTCCGCGTGCGTTATCAGCGCGAGCGGCGCGATGCGATCGAGGCCCTCGACCGCATCCTGGTCCCCGGCGCCCAAGGGGTGCAGATCCCGCTGGCGGAGGTGGCCGAACTGCGGTATGTGCGCGGGCCGCAAGTCATCAAGAGCGAAGACACGTTCCTGATCGGCTACGTGCTGTTCGACATGAAGGAAGGCAACGCGGAGGTGGACGTCGTCGAGGAGTGCCAGCGTTATCTTCGGGACAAGCGCGAGCGTGGCAAGTTCGTGCTGCCGGCCGGCGTCAGCTACGCGTTCGCGGGCAGCTATGAGAACCAACTTCGCTCGCAGAAAACTCTGGCGGTGGTGCTGCCGGTGGCGCTATTCATCATTTTCATGATTCTCTACTTCCAGTTCCGCTCGGTGGTCACGACGTCATTGGTCTTCAGCGGGATCCTCGTCGCCTGGTCGGGTGGATTTTTGATGCTCTGGTTATACGGCCAGGACTGGTTCCTCGACTTCTCCCTCTTCGGCGTGAACCTGCGAGATCTGTTCCAGATCCATCCGATCAACCTTAGCGTCGCCGTGTGGGTCGGTTTCCTGGCCCTTTTCGGGATTGCCTCCGACGACGGCGTCGTAATCTCCACCTATCTGGATCAGTCGTTTCGCGACCGCAAGACCACGACCATTCCGGAGCTGCGCGAGGCCACGGTGGCCGCGGGCATGCGGCGGGTGCGGCCGTGCTTGATGACAACCGCCACGACGATTCTGGCGTTGATCCCGGTCCTGACGTCAACCGGTCGCGGCAGCGACGTGATGGTGCCGATGGCGATCCCCTCGTTTGGCGGCATGTTGATCGAGATCATTACGATGCTGATCGTGCCCGTGCTGTACTGCGCCGTGAAGGAATTCAAACTCAAGGCCGGCCTGCGCGATGTCCATCTCACCGACGGCGCGTAGGACCCCGAGCGGATCTGTAAGTGCTTGACATATGACAACTTGGACCTCTATCCTGTCATCGAATCGGGTCGGAAACCGACGAGCGGTTTTCCTGGAACCTTTGGCGTTTCCTGGACGTTCAGATGACAGATGGAACAGATACGCACCTTGGCAAAGCAGCGCGTTTCGAGCAGATCGCCCTGCCGCACCTCGACGACGTGTACCGGGCGGCGGTGGCGCTTTGCGGCCGGAGCAATGAGGCCGAGGATCTGACACAGACAACGTTCGTCAGGGCGCTGGAGCGATTCGATACGTTCCAGATCGGGACCAACTGCAAGGCCTGGCTCTTTCAAATTCTGAGAAACCTCTGGATCGACCAACTCCGGCACAAGAAGGTTGCCGGTAGCGCGGTCCCACTGGATGAAACACTGGTGGCGCAGGAGGCCGGCGCGGAAGAAACGGTATGGTCCGATGCCGACGACCTGCTTCAGAATTTCTCCGACGACCAAATCATCGCGGCGCTGAGACAGTTGCCGGACGATCAACGCTTGACGCTGTTTCTGGTCGACGTGGAACAACTGAGCCAACAGGAGGTGGCGGAGATCACCGCCGTGGCAGTGGGCACTGTCAAGAGCCGCACCAGCCGTGCCAGGCGCGAGTTAAAGAACCGCTTGCTGCCCTACGCGAAAGAAATGAGACTCAAAGGGTATCAGCCATGAGTCATTTGACAGAAGAACAATTCGAGGCCATTCTTCAGGGCGAAACGCCAGTCCCCGAGCATCTTGAAGCATGTCCGCAGTGCCAAGCCTTGCTGGCAGAGAAACGGGCGCTGGCGGAGCGCCTGCGCCAAACGTTCACATCGATCCGAGCCGGCTCGGACCTGGCCGATCGCATTCGTGCGAACCTGAGCGCTGCCTCTGCCAACACCGGCAAGACAAAATCCCGGCCCCGTACCCTCGTACTGGCCGCTCACCGGCGTCTCTGGTCAGGGCTCGCGGCCGCGGCGGCCATTTGGGCTATTGCGATCCCCGTGAGTCTATATCTCAACACCTCGTCGCAGGCCCGGGCCGCCCAGACGGAACTCGTGGAGATTCACAAGCAAAATGTGGCATCTCTGGGCGAGCTCTTCCTCCACGAAGACCCCAATGAACTGGCCAGCTACCTGGAGAGCAAGACCGGCCACACTCCGACGATGCTCTGCCCGAAATCCGGACTCACGATGTGTGGCTGTAGCACGAGGCAGTTCCGAGGCCGCACCGTCGGCAGCTACGTCGTCGAAGGCTCAGACGGCCCCATATCGGTCGTGGTGATCCCGGACGCGCCCAAGTCGCTGGGAATGAGGCGGGAGAGAGGTGGGCAACTGGTCGAACAACCGGTATGGCGCTCGCATTGTGGGGGCTGCAACGTGGCCTCGGTCCGCATCGGCGACCGGTGCTACTATGCCGTGGGCCAAGTGGCCCAAGAGCGCCTGGACGGCGTCCTGACCGATCTTCTTACGGCCTGTCAGTGCTGCTCGAAATAGGCCGATCCCTGAGCGGAGAGAGACCGATATTAAGACCAAATCCCGGGTGGGCACAGGGGATAACGCAACGATTTCTACACTCATTCTGGTCAAGTCACCGCCTCAACATGACGAAAGAATTCCATAGACCCAATGCCTGTTGCGTTGCCGCTTGGAGATGATGGGAATGATGCCAGACAACCAGCCTCAACCGATGTGTCAAGAGAAGACGCTGGCGCGCGTCCTGTTTGCCGAAGACGACAGTCTCACTAGTCGGATGCTGGTCAACTTGTTATGGGACATCGTAGGCATTGAGGTCACCCTGGCCACCAACGGCGAAGAAGCACTTCGAAAGGCGACGGCCGAGCCCTTCGATCTCATTCTCATGGACATGGAAATGCCTCAGATGAATGGGTACGAGGCCACGCGGCGGCTCCGAGAAGCGGGCATTACGATCCCGATCATTGCGCTGACCGCTCATGCCATGGCCGGCGATCGACAGCGATGCCTGGCGGCCGGATGCACGGACTATCTGTCCAAGCCGTTCACTCAGAAGATCCTGGTGGGAACGCTGTGTGTCTATTTGCCGGCGCTAGCCAAAGTCCTCGGTCAGAAGGCCGGCGCGTCAACGGTGTCGGAGGTCCAGTCGAATCGCGACGACGCGTCATCGAAGGACAAGAGATTCGAGCTACAGGGCGATGAAGCGGTGGTCGACCTGGCGCAATTGGTTCAGCGTTTTGGCGACGAACAAACCGTCATTGAACTGATGCCGGACTACCTGCGCACCACGGGGCAGCATATGGCTATGCTGAGAGTGGCCATCGAGGTGGGGCAGGCCGAGGAGACGGCTCGACACGCTCACGCCCTGAGAGGTTCAGCCCTGAACCTCGGCGCCAATCGCCTGGCACACGTAGCGCAGCAGGTAGAGCGCGCCGGACGGGAGGACGATGTGGCTACCGCCGCGGCAACGCTTCCCGAGGTAGAGGCCGAATATGAGATGATGAGGGCGTTTCTTTCCAGCCAAGAGCCCGCCAAACTGCTCAAGCAGAACAACGTCTAGAGGCGCGAACCACATTCCCCTAGCGCCCGCCCATAGAGAATCCTAGTCGACCACTTGTTTCCAGCTCCCTGGGGAAAGCTTCATGCGCTCGATGTACGTGTAGCCCTCCGGCGGGGCAGAGTAGAGACTGGGATCATGGACGATGGTGTTGTGCTCCTGAACTCTGACCGTGCCCGCGCAAATAATCGTTCCCACCACCCGCGCTGTTTCACCAAGCGCGAGATTGCCGTTGACATGAACGAGGCCCTGGATCTCGTTGGAGTAAGTGTCGGAGGTGTCGCTGTCTGACGTACCGTCATAGGGCGCACCGACCGGGTTGAAGTTCGTCCCACATGCGCTCTCCGAAAGATCTGCGCTGGCACTTTTGTGGCGAAGATACGTTTCGCCATCGACGATCAGGGCCGGATAGTCGGAACGGTAGCTCTGCATCAAGACGGCATCCTCCACGTACAGAATGGCCCCACCGGTGCGAACGATGAGGGTCGCGTGGATGCGCGTGTTTTTGACCTGCAAGTCGTTGCCCCCGGTGTCGATGAAGTAGAGCCCATTGGGATCGGCCGAGCCCCAGGGGTTCGATGTGGCCGTAAGGACCTTCTTGTCGATGGCGCCGGTATAAGGAACGACAGTGGCTCTGGCGATGTAGTCCGAGATGACATCGGCGTCGGGCATATCTTTGTTGGGAGCCGGCACGGTCAGGGTGCCCGTAATCGTCCCCGTGTCGTCCACACTGGCGGCATGGGCGTCCCCGTCGATTGTGTCCTCGTTGTCCAGCACACCGTTGGTGGATACCGGAGCGCCCACGACGGTGAGGCTCTTGCCCCCGTAGACCTTCACCTTGCCACTGGCATGGAGACATGTATTGAGGGCCTCCAGCGGCTGGATCACCGGGACCAGGGTCACTTGTGTTTGGTGGCAGGCGATCCCTCTGCTGCCGATCCCCGTCAGGACCAAGGGTTCGTACTCGGAGTCGGCTAAATCGCCGTCCTGAGGATCAATGCCCTGCAAGGCCAATGTACCACTGCCCAGAGATTGACTGGACAGCCAGGTACCGTTGGCCCACGTGGTGCGCCAGTCCGAGTCGGCCTCGATGTACAACAGGCCCAGTTCCACCGCTGAGAAGGCACAGGCCTTCGCCTCGGCATAGTCTTGGGCCCGCTGCACAGAGCGCATTTGAATGCGCACGGCCGACAGAGCGGCCAGACCAATAACGGTGACCAACAGGGACGCACCGAGAACATACAGGTAAACACTGCCAGTCGACCGGATATGTCTGCGCTTCTTGTTCCACATAGTAGGGCGTCCTGCTACTGATGGTTGGTCCGCACCGCCACCAGCGTCGCATAGGCCACGTTGCTGTAACGGGCGGTCACCGTGATCCGTTTGGCACCGCTCTCGCTGGTTTCGGTCTGCGCCGGAGCCGCGGGGTCTACCCACACGACGGTGACCGTTCGTGTCCAACCTGTCGATGCTGGGATGGCGCTGCCACTCTTGGTCTTAGGGGGTGACTGTGACCATCCGTGATAGTCGTCCACATCGTCGAAATCGCTCCGATTGTTGGTCTTCTCCCCTGATTCGGCGCCGAAGGCGACTGTCTCATCAGGATCCTGGTAAGCTTGTTGGATAATCTCAGCCAGCAGCGACTCGGCCAGCAACCGGCCCCGACTGCTCAACGAGACTTTCTGTTGGACCAGCCGGGAGGTGCCCACCGTGCCTAACGCCGCGACTAGCATAACGCTGACGATGACGGTCGCGATGACCGCCTCGACCAGTGTGAAGGCGGTTCGCCGGTGCACGTGGATGTGGTTACCCCTCACATCGCTCATTCGACCACCTCCGGGCGGTTGAAGACCCGGACCCCTGTCTGAACGATCGCCTGAGTATCGTCGCCTTGCTGCAGCTTGAGAGTCACGCGATCGAGGTAGTAGGAACTCTCAATGTGCGGTGTACTCCCGGTCGTCACGGTACCGTAGACCCAGAACAGCAGCGACTGATCGGAGTACTCCGTCCACGTAGCACCTTGATCGTCAGACCGCATGAAACCGGCGCTGGCGCTCGGGACGCCGCTCTCGCGTATCAATAGCTGGCAGGCCTCGTTGCCAGAGATCCATTTGAAGACCAAACACAGTCCCTGCGTAGGGGACAAGCCGGTAACGTTCGAGAAGTCAAACTCCTGAAGCGTGTAGTAGTACGAACTCAAGGTCGATTCCAGGAGCGTCTTTTCCTCCAACACCACGCCGCTGGGCACCGCGCCGGCAGTGGGCAACTGCAACTGCACCTTGCACTGGCCCGTGGCATACCCTTTCACGGCGGCGTAGAACCTCACACGCGTCACTTTCCAACTGACCGCATCGGCCGGCAGTGAGGGCAGGAAGTACTGACCGCGCCATTGGTCGTCCTCCACGTCCCGGCCGTCCTGATAGTAGTCGGAATGATAGCTCGCCAACACCGTCTCAGCGCTCTCGTTCCCCTGAGGTGTCTCCGTCGTGGTGGTCGTGAGGTCGTAGTCCAGATGGAACTCGTGCACGTCGTCGAGGACAGTGACAAGCGAAGCGCCGTTGTATTGCCGAGTCAGAGGGTCGCCCGCGGTGCCGGACCACGCATAGCGAATGGTCTCGGCCACGTCGTTGCCGTCGCGATCTGCGACCCGGAATTCGATGGCGTTGCTGGTGTAGCTGTTGATGGTCGTGGCATACTGCAATTCCGTGGCAATCTGCTCGGTCACCTGTGCCCCGGCAATGCCGGCGCCGATGGGGTTGCCGGCATCGGGCACGGCGTGCCCGGCGATGATCATGGCCGAGCCCAGGCCCAGCATAATGACCGACATGATCGCCACGGTCACGACCATCTCGATCAGGGTGAAACCGCCGGATTCGGTCGCTATCCGGAATTGATGGGATGGTGAGGCCGGCGACATCATGGTATCGTCACCTCACCTGTCGCACCGTCAACGACGATGGTCCGCTGCTCGGAACCGGCGTTAACCACAACCGTCCCGCCACTGTCCGGCATCCCCCATCCATCGAAAACCACCTGCGTCGCGCCGTCGAAGTCAGCAGAGGTCAGCTTCGCGTTGTACGGATCGACCGACAGGTCCACCGTGTAGTCTCCGGCTTGGCCGTCCAGAGAGGGAACGCCGATCATTTGATACTGCTCGGAACTGACGGAGAAGGACACCGTGCAAGCCGTCGAAGTCGTCTTGGCGTAGGACTGCGCCTGACGCAGATCGATCGCCACCCGCCGGGCGGCCAGGTCGGCTTGATGACGAAAGACCGCATCGCTGTAACGCGGAATCGCCAAACCCGCGAACGTGACCAGAATCCCCAATACCAGGAGCACTTCCAGCAAGCTGAACCCTCTCGTCCTGGCGGTGTCTGTACCGTTCATGGCCGACCTTGAGAAGAACTCTACCTGTCCACCGAAGCGCAGGCCTTCGTCTGCGCCAAAACGAAAGCGGGGCCACTTCCGGTGTACTCCGGCAGTGGCCCGCATCAAATTCGTCCAAACGCCCAGCAAGATCCGATGATCCTGCGCAGGACCAAGGACCGTATGGCACGGCCGATCAGTAATCCACGTACAACACGCCCGCATCATCCTCTTCGGTCGTGGTATTAGCGTGAATGTCGCCCGTACCTTCGGTATAGATCCAACCGACATCGTTGGCGTCGGCGGCCGCGACACCGGTTTGCCCCTTTCGGGGGCCTACCGTCAGCGGCGGAATGCTGCGCAGATACGGACCGTAGATGTACCCGCCGGTCTTGGTGCTACTGGTGCCGCCGGAAACGTCCGAGTACAGCGTCAACTCGTCCGCGAAGGAGGCCACGGTCGGAAAGGCCCCGCCGTGCTCGGCGGCGAACAGATCGATCGCATTGCGGAGAACCGACAGATTGCCGCTGACGGCCGCATCGTTGGCACCACGCGAGCCGCGGCTCATGCGCGGAATCCCAATCGCCGCCAGAATGGCAATGATCGCGACGACAATCACCACTTCCAGTAAGCTGAAACCCCTCCTGCTTCGTGCTCTGGTATTACTCATCGTATTCAACCTCCTGCCCAAACCCTCAAATGTGGACGTTAAGTTTGCGAGACATTATTCCAATATCGTCATGATCGAGATCCGACTTAAACACGCCCATGCACAAGACCGCTAAAGGTCCGAGAACAGAATCTCGCTCTGATGCCTTGTCTACTGATCCCTGACCAATTCGAGCTGGATGTGCTGCCCGTCCCGCTCAAAGGCAACCGATTCAGTGTCTATGGCCACGAGCCGGAACCCCTCGAGCGTCTCTCCCAGGCGCAGCAGTTTGTCATCGATCAAGGCACGCTTGCCCTGGGGATCCACGGTAATGGCTTCGAGCCTGTGGCGTGCCGCGAAGGCGCTCCCGGCGGTCACGGTCGGACGGGGTGTTTCCTGGGACCTGCGCGTTGTGGGCCAGGACGAGGGCAACGAGAAGAGATCGCGCGGTTCGTCGGAGTGGGGATTGTTATCTGACCATGCCGCATCGAGCTTGGCCGCCACCGTCAGATCGGCCGGTGCGGAAACCGGGGGGGGCACAGCCGCCCTGTCCGCTGTCGCCGTTACCGTGTATTCGTCGGCCGGTGCGGCCTGTCCAGCCGGGGCACTCTGCGGAAGGACGTACATTCGATCCACCAGTAAGGCCACCAACCCGATCGCCAGGACTCCCACGCTCATTTTCTGTCGTTTGTTCAAGGCCATTGAGAATCGCCCCCAGGCTCTATGCCGTATGGTCGGATAATGATCTAACGCCCGGCCGCTTGCAGCGCCGGCGCTGTGTACCACAACAATTCCAGGCGGAACCGGTGCAAGGAGTCGGTGTCCGCGGGATTTCCAGCCAATTCCAGTTTTGCCAGACTGGTGTCGGCAAAGGTCCGAGTAAACGCATGCAACAGAGTGACCGATTCATGATAGTCGCCCCGCCCGGCGATGTTGATGGGCACCACCGTGCATCGATCCGACGGGAGCACGTCCCCAATGCGAACGTCATCGATTTCCAGACCATGCTCGGTCAGCAGCGCCGCCAGGCGGGCCACGCGCCCATTGGTCTGACTGAAAGGCTCCAATCGAATCTGCCCGGCGGCAAGCTGCTCCTGGGTAACCGCAAGACGGTCCTCGAGATCCGCTACGGAGGCTTCGAGCTCACGACCCTCCCGACGCCGCTCCCGCAGTTGCTGGCGCTGAGTAGCCAACGCCGCCTTCTGTTCGAGCCGCGGGCCGACACCGAAGAAATAGGCGACCAGGGTGATCGCCGCGCAGAAGGTGATGCCTGCGCCGTCGATGATCCATAATGTGCGTCGTAGGTTGGTTGTCCGTCCCATCTGTGTTCCCATCTAGATCCAACACTCGATACTGAACGCGATGGCCTGGCCATCCAGAAACGCCTGGCGATAACTGGTGATGAGTCTGACGGAGTCGAAGACCCCCGTCTGCTCCAGCCCCAGGACGAACTGAGATACCGAACTCTGGGTCCGACCGAAACCGGCCAGTTTCAACCGATACCGTCTGGAAGCCAACAGATCCTCCAACCGAGAAGATGAAAGCCAGGCCTTCAGGTTGCCCGTTATGTCGGCCGCTTTCTCGTCAGTCGTCGTCAAGCCGCACTGACTCAGGACGACCTCTTCACCCAGCTCGTGGCCGAGCAGCAGCAGGAGCTTACTCCAGTCGGGCTGGGTGCCGATCGCCTGGCTGACCTCGAGTTCGCGTGCCACCTCAGCCACCGCGCCGCGCAGGTGTGCAACCCGAGCATTGTGTTGGTGGATCGTGCGCTGGACCGTGCGATTTTCACGCTCCACCGAACTGCCTTTGCCTCGCCATAGGAAATGCGTCAGCAATAGGCCACCAGCCAGAAACAGAAGGTAGACGGCACATACGCCCGCCCAGATCCGCAGTCTGCGCTGTCGGTGTTTCCCGGCAAGTCGCTGGCTCGGAATAAGATTAACGTCACCCATAGGTCATGCTCCGGTGAACTTGGCCAATCCCAAGGCAACGGTCGCCGCCGGATGGTTTGCCTTGGCCAACAGGTGCGGGGCGCTCTCCAGTACATCACTGGCAGTTGCCGTGGCGACCTCGATGTGCAGGCTTTCATGCAGATAGGCGGTGAGGCCGGCGATGTTCGCGCCGCCCCCGATCAACAGGAGGCGCTGGACGCCACCGCCTGGATATTGGTGATTGACATAAGCGAACGGCGCCCGAAGTTCTTCCAGGACCCCGTCGAAGTGCGTGCGCGCGATTTTGTGGATAACCGCCAATGATTGTTCATCGAGTTCCTGCACGTGCGCTGCGGCAGACAGACCGATCGTATCCAGAACCTGCCCGGCCGCGGTCAGCGCCAGCCCGAACTTCTCGCCCAAACGCGAAATCAGCTTGGCGAGGCATTGGTCCATGAGCAGTCGCTCGTAGATGATGCTGCCGCCACATGCGAGCAGCAGCTTCGTCGTACTCCAGCCCACATCAAGAATACCCGTAATCGCCGGCGGGGCCAGAATCAACGGCGCACAGGCCCGCGCCGCGGCGGCACTGCGAACGTCCAAACCGCAGACGTTGAAGCCGTTCTTCTCGAATTGATCCAGGAAGGCATTGGCCATGGTATGCGGGCAACCGACCGCAATGGCCTGCATCTTCGACTGAGGTTGATCCGAACCGGGCGGCTCCCAACAGATCATCTCAAAAGAGTCCGGAGCAATTTGATGCATGCGGGCCAGCTCCATGCGTGCAATCTGCGCGACGGGTGCTCCCGAGACCTGACGCGGCAGGTCGAATACCCCGCGCAGCAAGGCCTTGTCGGGCGCCGCCAGGACCGCGTCACGACCCTGGAAACCTTGCCGCTTCAGCACGCGCCGCAACTCGCGCAACTCATCACCGCTCAATTCCTGGTCTGCCACCGGGCGCGGGATGGCCGAGATGGCCGCCGTTCGATATCGACCTCCCGACTGGTGCAGTTGCACCGCTTTGATGCTGCGGGCTCCCACATCAATGCCGATGGCGGTACGTGTCTTGTGCAAGCCGATCATGGCCGACCTCCCTGGGTCATCGATGTCAGATCAAACAGCGGCATGAACATGCTGACGGCGATGAACCCGACGAGAATGCCCATGACGATAAGGATGCAGGGCTCCACAATGCTGGCCAGGGAACGAACGACCACTTCATTCTCCTCGTCCAGAAAATCTGCCACGTTCGAAAGCAGGCTGTCCAAGTGTCCGCTCTGTTCACCACTGCGGATGGCCTCGTGAACGGAGGGACTGATCAGATCAGAATCGGCAAAGGCCAGATGGATGGGCTCGCCTTTCAACACGTGGTCCTCAGCCTGTGAGATCAGGTCGGCATAGTGCACATTGCCCGCGGCCTGCCGAACGAATTGCAGGGATTCCAGCACCGGGACACGGCCTTCCATGAGGACCGCCATCAGACGCACGATGCGGGCGGTCGCCAGATTCCTGGTGACGCCGCCCACGGAAGGCAGGCGCAGGACCATCCCGTCGCGCCAACGTTGCCCTTGTGGCGTACGGATAAACACAACCAAGCCCACCACGGCCATCACCGGAACCGACAGCGCCGCCCACCAATAGTGGCGCAGCACTCCGCTGACACCCACCAGGAACGCCGTGCTGGAAGGCAGCGGCACGTCCAGGCTGGCGAACAGCGAGGCAAAGCGCGGGACGACAAAGACCAGCAGCATGGGAAAAATGGTCAGCGCCACCAGCGCCAAGAGACTCGGATAGATCAGGGCTCCCATGACCGCGTTGCGAATGCGCAACTGCTTCTGCTTGAGTGTGGCCAGACGATCGAGCATCTCCGCGAGATAACCGCTCGACTCACCGGCCGCGACACAACTGCGATAGACGGAGTCGAAGTACTCCGGGTAGTGCTTCAATGCCTCGGAAAGCGAGGCCCCTTCTTCAATCCGGTCGCGTACGCTCGCGACCGCGTCGCGCCAGGGGCCGGGTTTCGTCTGCCGCTCCAACGCGGCAATGGCCTCCATGAGTTGGGTGCCGGAACAGAGCAGGACATAGAGCTGCCGGGTGAAGACCGCCACATTCTTGATTCGCTGGCCCCGTCCGAGGGGCAGCGCCGAGCGACCTTGTCGTTTGGGCGCCATCTTGGCTGCCGAGGCTTCGACCTGGGCGACGAAGAGCCCCTTACGGCGCAAAGCCTCCGCCGCCGCCACCACATCGGGAGACTCGATCGTCCCGTCGACGGCTTTGCCAAGATGGTCATAGGCTTTGTAGGCCAGCTTCATCGTACCTATGCTGCCCCCACTGTCTTGGTCGTCTCGGAGGACGCATCGGCCGCGGTGTCTTCGCTGTGCGTCACGGCCAGGATCTCCTCCAGACAGCTTCGCCCGTCCTGGGCCAATAGTACTCCCTCCTCCCGCAAGGAGAGGACCCCGTGGCTGTGGAGTACGTGGCGCAGTTCATGCGTCGGCGCGGCTTTGTGAATGAGACGTCGGATCTCCGGCGTCACTTCCATCACGGCGTAGATTCCCGCGCGACCACGAAACCCGGAGTTGTGACATTCTTTGCACCCATCGCCACGGCGGAAGGGTCGACCCGGTGCGTTGGACAGCCCGGCATCGCGCAGAACGTTCTCGGACGGGAAGTACTTCGTCATACAACTCGGACACACCGTGCGCGCCAGCCGCTGGGCCACCACACCATTCAACGCACTGGACAGCAGATACGGCTCGATGCCCATGTCGATCAGGCGGGCTACCGCCCCCGGAGCATCGTTCGTATGCAACGTGGCAAGGACCACATGTCCCGTCAGGGCCGCCTGCACCGCAACGCGCGCGGTTTCCTCGTCCCGGATCTCCCCAACCATGATGACGTCCGGGTCCTGCCTCAGAATACTGCGCAACGCCCGGGCGAAGGTCATGCCAATACTTTCGTGAACCTGGATCTGATTGACCATGTCCAACTGGTACTCAACGGGTTCCTCAACCGTGACGATATTGCGCTCCGGACTCCTCAACAGATCCAGCGCCGAGTACAACGTGGTGGTCTTGCCACTGCCGGTCGGACCGGTCACGAGGACCAAACCATAAGGCTGACGCAACATCCGGTCGAAGGCCGCGAGCGTCTCCGCCCGAAAACCGAGATCCTCCATGCGGATCTTGAGATTGGATTTGTCCAGAACCCGGACCACCACCTTTTCGCCCAACAGCGTGGGCATGCTGGACACGCGCAGATCGATCTCGCGACCTTCGGCCACGATCCGTACCCGCCCTTCCTGAGGCAGGCGCTTCTCCGCGATGTCCATCTTCCCGATGACCTTGACCCGCGAAACGATGGAGGCATGCAGCCCCGTAGGTGGTTTCATCAACTCGCGCAAAGAGCCATCGATGCGATAGCGGATTTGCGTCCCCTGCTTGTCCGGCTCGATGTGAATGTCACTGGCTCCGTCCTTGATCGCCGTCAACAAAGACATGTTCACCAGATTGACGATAGGACTGCCATCCACCAGACGGTCGAGGTCGGTGGTGGGCCCGTCGTCGACCGATTCCTTGTCGACCACTTCGAGATTGGCTTCGGAAAGGGAAGAGAGAAACGAATCGATGTTCGTGTCACCCGTGGAGTACTTTTTGACGAATTCGGAGATGTTCGACGCCGTGGCCAGGACCGGCCGAATGCGGCAACTCGTCAATTGGCGCAAACGGTCGATCTTCGGCAGAGATTGAGGTTCGGCCATGGCCACCGTCAACGTGTTGTGGATCTTGAACATGGGGATGGCCTTCAGCCGCTCGGCCTCCTCGGGGCCGATCAACTCCAGCAGAGAGAAATCGACCAAGCCGTGACGCAGTTGGCAGCAAGGAACGCCGAGTTGCCGCGCCAGCACGCGCAACATGGTCGCATGGCTGATGAGGCCCTGTTCCACAAGCATCTCACCCAACAGCACACCATTGATCTTCTGGTCGGAGAGTGCCTGCTGGAGCTGGTCGTCGGAAATCACGCCTTCATCGACCAGGACATCGCCCAGGCGGGTTATCGAATTCACTTCTGTCATAGGAAGCTCCTGACCGCACCGATGACGTCATCGAAATGCTCGAATTCAGAAGAAACTCCCGCCAACTCCATGACTTCACTGAGCGTATCGCTGAGAGAACAGATCTTCAGAGCCTTGCCACTCTGGGCCAATTCACTGGTCACATCCACCAGTGATTCCAACCCTTTGCTGTCGACGTAAGGCACCGCCGAGGCATCCAGAACCACCCGACCCAGATTCTGACGGATTTCGTCCGTCAATCGTTCTCTGAACGCTTCGGCATCGGCTGCGATCAACGGGCCATCCGGCCTAATGACGGTCACCGCGCCGCGCTGTTGTGTCTGGACTTTCATTCTGAGCATCCTCTTCAGCTACCGGCAGAACCAGGGTGAACGTGCTGCCGCTATTGAGCTCTGATTCGACCGAGATGAACCCGCCGTGCAAACCGACGATTTCGCGCGCGATAGCCAGCCCCAATCCGGAGCCGGTGATGTCAGTGACGCGTTGGTCGGTTGCCCGGTAGAATTTATCAAACACCCGTGACAAGTCATCCTTGCTAATCCCAATCCCCGTATCCGTCACATCGAGGATGATCCGTCCACTCTCAAAGGTCACACTGACGGTCACGCGACCGTTCTCCGGCGTGTACTTGAGCGCGTTGCCCACCAGGTTGTGGATGGCCAGCGCAATCTTGTCGCGGTCAGCGGAAACCACGGGAAGCTTGGGCGGCAGATCGAATTCCAGCGTGATGTTCTTCCTCTGAGCGGTCGGTTCATGATCGGCGCGAACTTGTTCCATCAGACTGTCGAAGCGCACGTCATCACGCTGCAAATCGAACGAACCGGCCTCAATTTCAGAGACCGAAAGAACTTCGGAAACCGTGCGCTCCAGTCGTCGCGATTCGTCATTGATCACGTTGAGCGAGCGCGCGACGGCCTGGGGGTCGCTGCCGCAATGATCGACCGCATTTTCCACGTACAGCCTGATATTGGTCAAGGGCGTCCTCAGTTCATGAGCGGCCTTGGCAAGAAAACTGTTGCGCGCCGCCTCGGCAATTCGCTGCTGGGTCACGTCCTCGATCAGCACCATGGCCGAACGCGAGTCGTCACCTCGAATAGGGCGAACGGTGAAACGCAGGACGCCCGCAGCCGTTCCTTCGTCGCACGATCGTTCGACCACCGCGGGTCGGGTGGCGCCGCCCAACACGTCCTGTACCGCCTGCATGACGCGCGCGTCCTCGATCATGCGTGCCAGTTCCTGATCCGTCAGATCGTCGCGGCCGGCTTGCAGCAACACAGCCGCCGCACCGTTGGCGTATTCGATGCCGAGGTTTTCGTTCACCAGCATCAGCCCCTGGGGCAGAACATCACACATGCGCGTCAACTCAATCCGCGCCTCCGATTCCTCGCACATCGACACTTTGATGTGTTTGAGCGCTTCGCTGACCTGCTGCCCTTGTTTCTCACCGAGCAGTTTGTTCCATGCTACGGCTTCCGTGCCAAGTTCCGGGTCCAGTTCGAGCCTCGAAACGTCATCGGTACCTTCCGTGACCGCGGACAGCGCATCGTGAATGGCGCCGATGGCCTTGAGTCGGAAGCGCGCATGGCGCTGCACCAGCAACATCGTGGCCAGCGCCAAACAGGCAATCGCCATCTGGGCCGTCTGGGGCTCAAGGTGACCCAGTGACTTGCGGTCCAAACCGGCGGTAATCTCCATGCACGCACGACCGCGGCCCGGCACCTCCAAGGGAAACCTGAACGTCACCAGCTCGTCGTTCCGTGTCTCCGAATAACCTTCGACGTCCCCTGGCCAAGAATCCGGCAGGTCGAGAACATCGATGGCCGTCGGATCGGAGTGAGCCACAACACCCCCGTCGGGAAGAACGACACGGCAAGAGCTCAGATGGTGTTCAAGACCCGCTTCGGCCACGGTACGACGCAACATGGACAGTTCATTGGCGATCAAGAGCACCTCACCCGTTTTGGCGAGCATGCCGCCAACCACCTTGGCATTTCCCAGCGAGGCCTCCTGTTGAACATCCTTCTGGAAATGCACGTTGTGCCAGATGGAAGCGATCAAATTAACCAGAAAGATGCTCACCACGACGAAGATCAGGATGGCCAGCACGGAGTCTCCGCGCAGGATGTCGCGCCGGGCGGCGAACAGCTTCTTGGTTATCGGGCCATCAGTCCGCATCGTTGTACTCCTCACATATAAGTTGCCACTACCGGTTTTCCTTCGGCATTCGTGCGTGAGGGCTTAACACAGAGGAACACGCGGACGCGCCGCGCCAGTGGAAGGACGCGGCCTATCCACAGACTCCGCATGCCCGATAACACACAGGCGGCATCTATGCCTACGATTTCACCGCCGCCGCGGGTACCGGCTCGGCCGACGAGAGGGCCGTCAGATCATGAAACACCACTTGCCGACCGTTGACTTTGCCATCAAAGCCCTTCGTGAGCGTGGAAAACAGCACGACCCTGATCTCTCGGTTTCTGGCGGTCCGCAGCGCGAGCTGTCGAACGGTAAGATCCTCCGGCCCCAACGTGCTGACGGCGGCCTTCGTGCCCTCCAGACCGGCCCAGAACCGGTCCGGCAGAAAACGCCGACCAAGGAAGTCGTCGCTGCCATCGCTTTCGAAGAGATGGAGAAACGCAGGATTCACGTGGACGATGGTTTCTGCGCCGTCCAGGACGCAAGCCGGGTTATCGGACCGGTCCAGTTGCTGTAGGCGCTCGGTCCGGTCGTGCTGCACCTTCTTCCGGACTGCTTTCATCACATCCGTCTTGGTGACGAGGCCACAGACATCGTGCCCCGCCATGACCACGAGCCTGTGAATGTGCATCTGGTCCATCTTCTTGCCGGCGCTGAAGACCGAATACGTCGGGGGTACGCTCAGGATGGGAAAGGACATCACGTCCGCCACCTGGGTGCGCTTCGGCGCTTTGCCGAGAACCACCACTCTCTTGAGAACGTCCTTTTCGGTCAGCATGCCCACCGGTTTGCTGTTGTGGAGGACCAGCAAACAGGTGATCGCCCGGTCCGACATCATCTCGACCGCTTCCGCAACCGTGGCCTCCGCGTCGCAGGTAATCACTTCGGAACTCATCACTTCGGAAATCTCACTGAGCGGGTCCAGAGATATCAAGGCCCGCGTAATATCAGTTTGGGTCACGATCCCCACCAGACGTCCGTCCGCGGTAACAGGCAGTCGCTTGAGCCCTTTGGCCTCCATCATCAGGCCGGCATCCAGGACCGGCATATCCGGAGCGATGGCATCCACCGGAGATGACATGATGTCGGTGGCCTTTCCCGTGGTGAACGTCCCTCCGTCGCGCGCGACACTGACCAGGATATCCCGTTCGGTGATAATGCCTACCACGGTCGCCTCATCCACCACCGCGACACAGGAGACGTTATTGCGATGCAAGGCCTGAATGGCGGAGCGCACCGTGTCGCAAGACCGAACAGAGACAACCTCCTTGTTCATCACGTTCGCGACGGTCAGCCGGGTCTCGGGTGAAATAGGTGCGTCGCCAACAGAGTAGTTGATCGTGGGGGCTTCAGCGTCGTGATCCATAGACCTCATTGACTCAGTCCTCAGTAGTTGGCTGTTGGGCCATCCCCTTATGTACCCCTCGCCAACTCTCCCCCACCATTCACATCATCCCGGATCTATCGACCGTTCCACCTCCGGAGATTAGAGCTGGCCATGGGGTGTCGCGTCACAGGTAGCAAAGATGTGGCGGAGACAGCTACAAGGCCGCCTTGAGGGTGTCGGAAATATCGCCGGGAACGGGAAGAACGAGCACCAAGGTCCGAATATGGGCCTCCTGCATGAACTCAGGGACGTTGCCGGATAGGCCTGGGCGGGCCCGCACGAACAGCAGAGGAACCCTGCCCCCGGCGGTCCCCTTGAGGTGGCGAACAAGCCCTGGAAATCCGCCGGTGACCGGAGTAGAATAGGCGTGCCCTTCGGGGCATTTGGAGGACGCAACGTAACGGTAGGGCTTTTTGTGGAGGCTTGATCATGGCCAAGGGGCAGAGCGGTCGATCGCTGAATTCATCTGGAATCACACGACGCACAATGATATGTCAAACGGCAGCACTGGGGGTCGCGCTGGGTGCCGCGCCGTTGCGAGACAGGCGCGCCACGGCCGGAGAGAACCGTTCGGAAAAACCGGACCGAAAGCCCATCTTCAAATCGCTCAAGTTCGGGATGATCAAGGGCGACATGTCCATTCTCGACAAGTTCAAGCTCGTCCAGGACCTCGGCTACGACGGGGTGGAGTTGGACTCGCCCGGCGGACAAGACAAGAAGCAATGCCTGGAGGCCAGCCAGAAAACCGGGCTGCCCATTCATGGTGTCGTCGATTCGCGGCACTGGAGCGTGCGCGCGACCGAGGCCGATCCGAAACGGCGCGAAGAGTGCCTCAACGACCTGCTGACCGCCATCAAAGAGTCGCATTATTGCGGCGGCTCCTCAGCGCTCTTCGTCCCAGGCCACGGCAAAGACGGGCCCGAGGACGTCATCATCCCGCGTTCGATCGAAGTCATTCGAAAGGCGCTGCCCACGGCGGCCAAACTCGGGATACGCATCTTGATTGAGAACGTGTGGAATCACATGTTATACGATCACGATGGCCAGCCTGAACAAGGCGCCGAGCGTTACGCCGCCTTTATCGACGCCTGCAACAGTCCGTGGGTCGGCGCCTACTACGACATCGGCAACCACCACAAGTACGGCCAGCCCCAGAATTGGATTCGCACGCTGGGCAAACGCATCGTCAAGCTGGACGTCAAAGGTTTCAGTCGCGATGGCAACAAATGGTCGCCCATCGGCGAGGGGACCATCGACTGGCCGGCAGTGCGCCTAGCGCTCGACGAGATCGGTTTCACCGGATGGTGTACCGCCGAAGTGGGTGGCGGCGACCGCACGCGACTGGCCGATATCCTGGCGCGACTGAACCGTGTCCTGCCCAACGAATCCTAGAAACGAGGAGGCCTTAGTCTCGTGTACCGCATGATTCTCGTCGCTACGGTCTGTGCGACAGCGTTGCTTCTGTCGCCCGTCGCAGCAGCCGATGACACGAAGCAGGTCTTGCGCGACGCCATGGACGGGGGCGAGGAGATCGTCTTTGCCTGTCGGCAGGAAGGGCGCGACGGGCATTGGTATGCAAACTTCGGCTACTACGCTGAAGGTGTCCAACGGAAGGCGTATCGCAAGCGCGGGCAGCTCTGCAAGCTGAACGTGCGAACCGGGGAAGTGACCGTGCTGATCGACGCACCGGAAGGCACCGTGCGCGATCCTCAGGTCCACTACGATGGGCGCAAGATCCTCTTTTCGTATCGCCAAAGCGGCACGGAGCATTTCCATCTGTATGAGATCAATGCCGACGGCAGCGGCCTGCGGCAACTGACCGACGGGCCGCACAACGATATCGAACCGAGCTATTTGCCCGACGGGGGTATCGTGTTCTGTTCGGATCGCTGCAACCGCTGGGTCAACTGCTGGCTGACTCAGGTCGCCGTGATGTACCGATGCGATGCCGATGGGAGCAATCTGCGACCGCTCTCCAGCAACAACGAGCACGAAAACACGCCTTGGCCTCTGCCCGACGGGCGCATTCTCTATCAGCGTTGGGAGTACATCGACCGCAGCCAGGTGCACTATCATCATCTCTGGACCATGAATCCTGACGGAACGGCCCAGATGGTGTTCTACGGGAACATGCACCCGGGAACACTCATGATCGACGCCAAACCCATCCCTGGCACCAAGAATATTGTGGCGATCTTCTCGCCCGGCCACGGCCGGCGCGAGCACGTCGGCGCGGTGACGATCGTCAGCCCGAAGCTGGGTCCGGACGAGCAGGCCGCCGCTCGCCAAATCAGCAAAACCGACGACTATCGCGACCCGTATCCGCTGTCCCAGGACACCTTCCTCGTTGCGCAGCAGGATCGGCTCGTCCTGATGAACACTGAAGGCCAATCGCAGACCATATATCGCTTGCCCGCGGCGTTGGCGCAAGAGGAAGTGACACTGCATGAGCCACGCCCTCTGCGCCCGCGAAAGGCCGAGAGGATCATCCCGCCACGCAGCACGCCCCGCGAAAGCACGGGCCGGCTCGTCGTCAGTGACATTTACAATGGGCGCAACATGGAAGGCGTTGAGCCAGGCGAGATCAAGAAGCTGCTCGTGCTGGAGAGTCTGCCCATGCCTATCCACTACACGGGGGGCATGGACCCGATCAGCTACGGCGGAACGTTCACCCTCGAACGCGTGGTCGGTACGGTCCCGGTAGAGGCTGACGGCTCAGCTTACATGGAACTGCCGGCCCTGCGCAGCTTCTTCTTCGTGGCGCTGGACGAGAACGATGATTCAGTCAAACGGATGCAAAGCTTCCTGACGGTGATGCCGGGTGAGACGACCAGTTGCGTGGGCTGCCATGAACAACGGACGCACACGCCGGCCAGTCGCAGCACCAGCAATTTGCTCGCGCTGGAGCGTGATCCCAGCAAGGTCATACCGGTCGCCGATATTCCCGAGGTGTTCGATTTCCCCCGCGATATCCAGCCCATCCTGGACAACCATTGCGTCGAATGCCACGACTACGACAACCGCAGAGGCGGCGTGGTCCTGGCAGGCGACCATGGCCCGATGTTCAGCCACAGCTATTACACGCTGACGTATCGCAAGGAATTCGTCGACGGGCGCAACGATCCCAAGAGCAATCTGGCGCCCCGCTCGATCGGCACCAGTGCCAGTCCGCTGATGAAGAAGCTCTCCGGTGCCCACTACGACGCGCAGCTTTCCGCCCGGGAGATCAAGATGATTGGCTATTGGATCGAATCAGGCGCCCCTTATCCCGGGACCTATGCCGCACTGGGCAACGGCATGATCGGCGGGTATTACGAGAACAAGCAGGTGAATACCGACTGGGACTGGCCCGCGACGAAGGCCGCCGCCGAGGCCATCGAGCGGCGCTGCCTTGGCTGTCACACGGGTGACACGATCATACCCCGAAACCTGTCGGACGAGCGCGAGGTCTCGTTCTGGCGGCCGCACCCGGACGATCCTCGCCTGCGACTGAGTCGGCATCTCGTGTTCAATCTGACACGTCCAGAGAAGTCGCTGATACTCTTGGCGCCCCTGGCACGGGAGGCCGGTGGGTACGGGGCGTGCGGGGGTACGGTGTTCGCGAGCAAGGAAGATCCCGACTACCAGAAGATCCTCGCGATGTGCCAGGCCGGACAGACGCATCTGGCGGAAATCAAACGCTTCGACATGCCTGGATTCGCGCCGCCTACGCCGTATGTGCGGGAGATGCGGCGGTATGGCATTCTGCCGGCCGAAAGCGAAGATGAGACCACGATCGACGGGTATCAGACCGACCGTGCGTACTGGCGGTCACTGTGGTATTCGCCTCCGGAAAGGGTGTCGGCCTACTGACGCTCTATTTCTTGTCTCTGCGGTCGGTGAAGAAGCTGCTGTAGCCGCCGATTTCCGCCGGGTCGCCCGGATCGTCCGCCAACAATACTTCGTGGCCGGCCACGACTTTCTTATACGCACTGGCATGCTCGGTGATGATCTCAGGTCGGTCGTGCTTGAACCAGGGCACTTCGAAGACGCGCTGCATGATGCCCTCGGCCACCGGCAGCGACTGGACGTAGGATTCGACGTCGGCCTCCGGACCGAGATGCGCGATGCGCGTGGGCCGGCCATGTCCATAGACATCCATTTCAGTGAACAACGCATGGTGGTGTAGCGGCTTGTTGCAGCCCGGGTTGCAGACCGAACCCTCCGCCCGGACCGCCTCAGCAAACCGCGACAGCGACAGCCCACCCAGCTCTTCACGGACGTAACGAAAGTGCGGATAGTACCAACCGCCTTTGGTCGTATCGCAGTCTGGCTGAGGCCGAATGGCCTTGATCCCCGGAACGCCCTCAAGCAGGTCACAGAAACGATTCATTGCGATGTCGATCGCGGCCATCTGCTGCGGAAACAGATCGAGCTGCACGAGCCCGAACGCCGCGCTGACCTGATGCATGCGATGCTTGAACCCGCCGCAAGGGATTCCGGCGAACCGTTTCAACTCGGGCAAGGTGATTTCGCCGTGCCGCGCGTAGTGGCTGTAAAGCAGCGCGCGCTCATAGACCTCCTGATCGTCGGTGAGCAGAATGCCGCCTTCGCCAATCGGCAGGGACTTGCCCGTCATCAGGGAAAAGGCCGCGACATCGCCGAACGTACCGATTTCCTTTCCTTTATACAACGCCCCGTGCGCGTGTGAGCAATCCTCCAGAACCTTGACGCGGTGCTTGCGCGCGATGGTCATGATCGCATCCATGTCGGCGGGCATGCCCGCGTAGTGGACGACCACCACAGCCTTGGTCCGCGGCGTGATGCGCCGCTCGAAATCCTGGGGATCGAGACAAATGGTCTCCGGATCGATATCGGCAAAGACGGGCGTCGCGCCGAGGACGTAGGCTTGCACGACTGAGGCCCAATACGTGATGCTGGGGCAGATCACCTCGTCGCCCGGGCCGATGCCAAGGCCGTACATCGCATCGAGAATCGCGCCCGTTCCATTGGGCGCCGCCAGTGCATACGTACGGCTGAGCATCTGGGCATACTTGGCCTCGAAGTCCTTGGTGACGTCCAAACCCGACATCTGCCCTTTGCGGAGGACCTCCAGGACCGCCTGCTCGTGTCGTTCGGTCACAATGGGCCAGGTGAACATATCCCCCGGGTCGGAGACAACCGCCTTCTTGCCGCCCAGCAGGGCCAATGTATCGTTCATGCGTTCTCTCCGAATTCGCCATCCTCATGCAGGGGCAGGCCTCTGTGCCTGATGCGGGCAACCACGGGGGGTTGCCCCTACAGAGATGTCAGCGGCGGGCCAGTTCTAGTGCCCGGGTCGTGATGAAATACTTGGCCTTCATGAAATCGACTTCCCAGGAGGGCAGCCGACCCTCCTGGAGATAGTCCAGATACCGCTCCGTCACATGGCGAAAATGCGCTTCGTGACCGATGAACTGTTCGGCTGGGATGACAATCTGCCAGCCGGACCGAACGGATCTCAGCGCCAGGCCCCGGTAGTCGCCCTGCAACTGGGCGATGGTGGCGCGCAGCGCTCGCTCCAAGGCGCCGAGGTCGGTCCCGGGGGCCGGCTCGACGTAAAGCTTCGGCCGGTAGTTCTGCTCGGCACCCTGGCGAATGATCACGTGCGCCCGACTGCCTCGGACCAACGAATAGTGCGTATCGCCAGTGCCCTCCGGCGCCTGGAAGTTCCAGGTGACCGCCAGTTTCATGTGCACACCGTGGACGGTGTAGACCGCCTCGCCATTACAGTAGTAGGGCACAACGCCATCATCGTTGAGCTGGGCCTTCAGGTAGTCCGGAAAGCCGGTTGCCCTCGTGACTTTCTCGTATTGTGCCTTCGTGATCAACGTGGGCCAGTGCTTGGCGCTGACGACCGTCACGTCGTTGCGATAATCGACCCGCTGCTCCGGAAAGCACGTCCACAGCCCCAGGTCGATCAGATGGGTGGTGACATCGACCAGGCCCTCGCCCTGCTGGGCCGTGTCGAAGTACCAGGTCGGCCGGCGGATGGCCTGGCCCGAAATGTATTTGAAGAAATGATGCACACTTTCCTTGATGACCGCCGGATCGTCGGGCGTGCCCTTTTCGAGTTCACCGAACACATCCTCGTCCAGCACCAGCAACTGCTGGAGGATGCAGAGCCGGTTGTAACGCTCGGTCATGATGTCGTAGAGAACGAGGCCTTTCCGCTGCGCCAGGGCAAAGGCACGTTCCAGATCGTCGAAACCGGCCGCGTCGATGCACATCGGCTTGTCGGAAAACACGTTCCGGCCCGCTTCGATAGCGGTCAGGATATACTCCGTTTTCCGCCGGTTATTGCCCGACAGGACAACGACGTTGCCGGTGTCTTCAGATTGCATCTTCTCCAGATAGTCCGCGGCGGTGTAGACCTCTTCCTGCCAGCAGGTCGGATTCTCGGCGCGACTGTTGAAGCTGCCGATCCGACCGAGATACTCCTGCACCTCCGAGCCCTCGGGGGCATAGACGTGGACCGTTGGATCGATCTGCTCGTACATGGTCTTCTGCACCAGGGCGGCGTGGTAGTGCCCCGGGTCGAGGACCACCAGCTTCACCTTGTCGGTCTCGGCGCAGGAGGCCGTAGCGATCAGACAAACACCCACGACGATCATCAGCAGATTCCGCATCGCTATTACCCCCTTCTATCCGATGATCCAATACACCGCGCCGATCAGTAATCCCACACCCATCCAAGCAACGAGAAAGCCACCAATACCGATCAGCGTGGGCTTGGGAATCTCGAGATCCGGGTGGTCGATCAACACGCGGCGCGGACCCGGTTCGACACCCGCCGGCAGGGTCAACGGCTCGGCCTCCGGCTCGTCCGGGCCGATCGGGGTCCGCAGGCAGTGGTAGAGACGGTCGAGCTGGGCCGCGTCGACGCGCCGCGTCAGCAGACTCACCGTCACCAACGTCACGAACCCGGCGCTAAGATACAGAATCATCTGCCAGGGCAGGTGAAGCTCACCCTTCCACAACATGCAGGCGGGCAGGCGTTCGGCCAGATGGGCGTTGAAGTCCCAGAAGACCCAGTCGCCAAACGCAACCTTGCTGGTGAACACCAACAGACTGAAGCTGACCAAAGTCGCGGCCCAGGCGCCGGCTACCGTCGCCCGGCGCCAGAAGAGCCCGGCCCAGAAGGAGATACCCATCATGGCCGAGACCATCCAGAAGATTTCCAGACCGTCAACGACGCTCTCCAGAGCAAAGGCGAATAGAATGCCACAACCCACGATCACGATCGCCATGAGCCGGCCGACAAACGTGTAATGCCTGTCCTCCCGGTCGGGGGCGAGGAACTTCTTGTAAAGGTTCCGGGTGAACAGGGCCGAGGAAGCCACCATCAGCGAATCGCACGTGCTCATCACCGAGGCCAGCATCGAGGCAATGAACAGCCCGACCAGGCCCGGCGCGATCTTGGGCAGCAGGTCGCGAGCCATCTGACCATAGACCAGATCGACGTGTTCGAGTTCAGAGCTGGTGTACATGGCGACCGCACACAAACCGGTCAGCATCCAGGCGACCGTACAGATGCGCTTGCCGAAGATGCCCCCGGTGACTCCCATGCGTCCTTCCATCTCCGTTTTACCCGCGGAGCAATTGGCCATGGTTTCGGGCGATGTTACCCAGCCGATCAGGGCGTTGAAGGCAACGATCGCGATGAAGAAGAATGTGATCTCGCCCGGTGCCACGAGCTTGAGCATATCGGGATTCGACGCGGAGATGGATTCGCGCAAACCGCTCATGCCACCGACCTGATGCAGCGCGAACGGCAACAGAATGAAGGACAAGACAATCGTCAGCAGTCCCTGGACAAAGTTGGTGACAATCGCGGCACTGAGTCCGCCGGCGACGCCATAGACGACGAACATGACTGTCATCACGATGATGGCCAGGTTGGTCCCGATCGCCCCGCCGGAGACGGCCTGCACCATCGCGCCTGAGCCTTTGAGCATCACGCCAATGGCAACCAAGAGTTGGAAGATCCCCATCACTGCGTAGAGGCCACTGACGCTGCGCCCGTAGCGAACTTCGAAGTAGTCGGCCGTGGTGATGGCCCGCATACGACGAAAGAACGGCGCGATCAGCCAGAAGAAGGGTGTCACGAAAAGCCATTGCCACTGATACCAAATGCCCGAGGCGCCGGAGTGATAGGTCTTGGCCGAGACACTGACGGCCTGGTCCGAGTGCGTCCCGGCGCCGAACATGAAGAAGGCCATCATCACCTTGCCGAACTTGCGGTTGCCGATGAAGAAACTGGCACTGCTGTGCACCTTCTTCACGGCCCACAGACCGATCAGGGTGATTCCCACCAGGTACAAGACGATGATGATCCAGTCAATCAGCTCGATGCCTAACATGCATTGACCTCCCATGTCACGCCGGATTCGCTTCGACCACGCCAGGGGAAGTCTACCCGGTTGAAGGAAATTCGTAAAGGACCAGCGGGAGGTATCTGCGGAAATGTCCTGGCGACTGTGTGGCAGCCTCAAGCGAAGCTTGGGGATGGCGGACGGATCCGCCCCACGGGCCGCGCAAGAGGTCGTCTGGACTGCAAACCATCCCCAAGTCCTTTGGACTTGAGGCTGCCACCCAACCGAAACCAGCGGTCCTGCTGGCCGAATTCGTTGCTTGTGGGGCCGGATCATGCTATCATGCCCGTATTGGCGTTCTTGAAGGAGACTGCGATGCGTGCGAAAACGACCAGTGCCTCGAACCGAAGCGCCGGGGCCTCGCCGATACGTCTCTTCCTGTGTTTGTCGGTTCTGGTCTTCTGCGCGCTCACCCAACCGGCCTTGGGCGGCGCGTCCGAGACATGGCAGGCGGGCGTGGCTACGGTCGCCATCACACCGGCCGAACCGATGTGGATGGCCGGGTACGCCGCCCGTACGAAGCCGGCAGAGGGCAAGATCCACGATCTGCATGCCAAGGCGCTGGTCCTGGCTGACGCGCAAGACAACCGCCTGGCGATCGTCACCGTGGACCTGCTCGGGATCGACCGGGCCATGCGCGACTGGGTCGAGGAGCGAATCGAGCAGCGCCATCACATCGCACCGCAGAATCTGCTGATCAATGCGTCGCATACGCATTCCGGGCCGGTGATTCGCGAGAGCGCCTACTCGATCTATGGCCATTCGTTCTACGGTCTGACACCTGACCAACTCGAGCGATCCAACGCGTACAGCGACCGCTTGCAGCAGCAAATCGTCGATCTCGTCGGTACGGCGCTGGAGCAGCTTGCCCCGGCGCGATTGTCCTACACGCACGCCCGCGCGGGCTTCGCCATGAACCGGCGCCGGCCCACGGCGCGCGGTGTCATCAACAGTCCTCATCCGGACGGTCCGGTGGATCACAGTGTTCCTGTGCTGCGCGTCGAGAGCCCCGAGGGAAAACTGCGGGCCATCCTGTTCGGTTATGCGTGTCACGCTACCACCCTGAGCTTCTACCAGTACTGCGGCGACTACCCAGGCTTTGCCCAGGAATACATCGAGCACTTGCATCCGGGAACGACCGCGATGTTTATCGCCGGCTGCGGCGGGGATCAGAACCCTTACCCGCGCAACAAGGACCGTGGGTTGGAGCTGTGCCAACAGCACGGCCGGGCGCTGGCCAATGGCGTCGAGACTGCCCTGCAGTGCCCGGCCCGACCGGTGCGCGGGCCGCTGCGGGCGGCGCTGGAGGACGTGACACTGGATTTCGCCACGCCGCCCAGCCGGGCGACGCTCGAGCAGCAGATCAAATCCGACAACACGTACCAACGCATGCACGCTGAATACCTGCTCCAGCAGTTGGAGCACGAGGGCGCGGTCACATCCACCTATGCGTATCCGGTGCAGGTAATCCGCTTCGGAGACGACCTGATGATGGTCGCGCTGGCCGGTGAGGTGGTGATCGATTACGCCCTGCGTCTGAAACGCGAATTGGCGGACACGCCGCTCTGGGTGGCGGGTTACTCGAACGACGTCTTCGGCTACCTGCCTTCGGCGCGCGTCCTGAAGGAAGGTGGCTACGAAGGCGGCGGCGCCATGCTCTACACCCCGTGGCCCGGCCCGTTCGCCCCGTCGGTGGAAGAGCGCGTCGTCAAAACGGTCCATGAGCTCATCGACGCGGTCGAGACGCCTTTGGGCAAGTGATATTTGGAACGAACAACGCACCGACTGAAACATGTGAAGCAAATGAAAGGTTGGGAGATGAACGCACCACGCATGACTCGCAGGCAATTCGTCGCGGCCGCCTCGCTGGCGCCTCTGGCCACGGCCGTTTCGCATACCGTACCGGCCTACGGCAATCTCAGCAGGAAAGCCGGCAAGCTGGCGCTGCTCGGTGGCAAGGCGCTGCGGGCCAAGCCGTTCCCGCATTGGCCCATCTGGGACCAGAACGCCGACGAAGAACGTGTGGTGGCGGTATTGCGCAGTGGCGTCTGGTCGCGGGCCAAGGTCGTCGCGGAGTTCGAGGAGAAATACGCCAGGCTCCTGGGGGCCAAGCGCTGTCTGGCGACGACCAACGGCACCAACGCCTTGCAGACGGCGCTGCACGTTCTCGGCATCGGTGTCGGCGACGAGGTGCTTGTCGGCCCGTATACGTTCATCGCGTCGATCAACGCCATTCTGCTCTCCGGGGCACTGCCGATCATGATAGACACGGACCGCGAGACCTTCCAGGTCAACCCGGAGAAGATGGAGGCGAAGATTACCAAGAACACCAAGGCCATTCTGCCCGTCCACATCCTCGGCTTGCCCGCCAACATGGATAGGGTCATGGCCATTGCCAAGAAGCACAATCTGCTGGTCGTTGAAGACGCTTGCCAGGCCTGGCTGGCCGAATGGCGGGGCAAGAAGTGCGGCACGATCGGCGATCTCGGGTGCTTCAGCTTCCAGAACTCCAAGCATCTGACCTGTGGCGAGGGCGGCGCGGTTGTCGGCAATGATGATGCGATCATGGACATCTGTCATTCGTACCACAACTTCGGCCGGCCTTATGGCGAGACGATGCTCTCGCTGAGCGGCTGGATACGGCTGGGCGGGAAGTGCCGCATGACCGAATTCCAAGCCGCGATTCTGCTGGCTCAGATGAAACGCCTCGAGGCCCAAACGCAGCGGCGCGGCAAGAACGCCGCCTACCTGACGTCGCGCATTGGACAGATCCCGGGCATTGTTCCCGTCAAGCTCTACGACGGTGTCACGCGGGCGGCGTACCATATCTATCCCTTCCGCTACGACCAACAACGCTTCGGTAACGTCCCGCGCGACAAGTTCATCAAGGCCTTGCGGGCCGAAGGTATCACCTGCTCAAGCGGGTACGGTCCCATCAACAAAGATCCGTTCTTCGAGCAGACGCTGAGTTCTCCTAACTTCCAGAAAATGTATTCGAAACAGCAGTTGGACTTCTGCCGCGAGCAAAACCATTGCCCGGATAACGAGAAGCTGTGCCGGGAAGCGGTGTGGCTCTATCAGAATGCCCTGCTGGGCACGAAAGCCGATATGGACGATATCGCCGACGCGATTGAGAAAGTCTACGAGAACCGGGACAAGCTGGCCTGACGAATTGTCGAAGCGGACCCTGTCCCCTGATGCGGAGAGCACGACCATGGAGAAGAACGCGATGACACGACGAAGGTTTGTGAGCGCCGCGTCGGCCGGTACGCTGGCGGCGCTGGCCTCGGGAACCATTCCGGCTTACGGGAACCTCACGAACAAAGCGACCAAGCTGGCCATGCACGGGGGCAAACCACTGCGGACCAAGCGTTGGCCCTCCTGGCCCATTTGGGACAAGGCGGCCGAGGAACGCGTCCTGTCGGTGCTGCGCAGCGGCAACTGGTATCGGGGCCAAGGCGAAACCGTTACGGAGTTCGAGGGCAAGTACGCCAAGCTGCTCGGCGCCAAACGTTGCACCTGCACGTTCAACGGGACCAATGCCCTGCTGACCGCCATGCACGTGCTCGACGTGGGCGTGGGCGACGAAGTGATCGTCTCGCCGTACACGTTTATCGCAACGTACAACGTCTTGATCGGCTCGTCGGCATTGCCGGTCTTTGCCGATACCGACCCGGAAACGTTCCAGATCGATCCTGACAAGATCGAAGAACGTATCACCGAGCGCACCCGTGCGATCATGCCCGTGCACATCCTCGGCATCCCGGCCAACATGGACAAGATCATGGCCATCGCCAAGAAGCACAACCTGATCGTCATCGAGGACGCCTGTCAGGCCTGGCTGGCCCAGTGGCGGGGCAAGTGTTGCGGCACGATCGGCGATTTGGGTTGTTTCAGCTTCCAGAACTCCAAGCACCTGCCCTGCGGCGAAGGCGGGGCCGTGGTCGGCAACGACGAGGAACTGATGGATCGCGTTCACTCGTACCACAATTGCGGCCGGCCCTATGGCAGCGTCAAACAGACCAGTCGCTATCCCATCATAGGGACCAACCGCCGCATGACCGAGTACCAGGCAGCCATCCTGCTCAACCAGATCCAGCGTCTGGAGAAAGACACCGAGCAGCGCTGGGCCAACGGGCAATACCTGACCAGCAAGATCAAGCACATCCCGGGCATCGTCCCGCACCGGCTCTACGAAGGCACCACCCGGGCGGTGTACCATCTGTATCCGTTCCGCTACCAGAAGGAGCATTTCAACAACGCCCCGCGGGACAAGTTCCTCCGCGCCCTCAGTGCCGAGGGGATCCCCTGCTCCGGCGGGTACGGGCCCCAGTATCGCGATGGCTTGATCGAGTGCGCCCTGAATTCCAAGAACTTCAAACGCAGCTTCCCCAAAGCCCGGCTCGATCAGTACCGCGACGAACTGAACTATCCCGGCAACGACCAGCTCTGCCAGGAGGCCGTCTGGCTCGCCCAGAGCATGCTCCTGACCAGCAAGCGCGACATGGACGACATCGCCAACGCCATCCAAAAGATCTACGACAACCGCGACAAACTCGTCTAGCAAGGCGTCACCGCGTCATCGCGTCGAGTGCGATCAAGGCGTGATCAATGATCACTTCGCCAGCGATCGAGTGTCTTTAGATTCGCGCTAGATCTCGGGGGGGGTCTGGACAGGGCACGCGTTTCGCGGGTATGCTGGTGCGTCAGTCTGTCCGGCGTGGGGGCGGGGCAGGGAGAAGTCTGGTGGCATCTGGAGAAAGGGGTAGCTCGTGAGCAACGCAGGAATCACTGGCGCTATCTTCGCAGGCGTTTTGGGCGTGATGGCATCTGCAACGTGGGCGGCGAATCCCAATGCGCCGGCTGAGATTACCGTTACGACGCAGACCATGGCGCGGGGGGTGGAGGGGGTGGGGGCGAACTGGACGACGGTGGCGGGCGGGACGAACTTTGCGATCAATAACCACGTCTGGAGCAGCGGGTTCGAGCCGATCGTCTGGCGGAAGATAGCGCGGGTCGAGCGGGCCGGGGAAAATTGGATTGAGTGGGACAGTCACGGCGGGCCGGGCTATTGGAACCTCGCGTGGACGGGCCTCGGCAACGGCGCGACCGTGCGCTTCTACCGCATCGTGGACGAGGACGGCCAGCCCCTGGCCTACGGCGACGGGACGGACTACAACGGCATTGCCGGCGCCGATCACGTCGTGTTTCTGGGCGAGGCCACGGTACCGCTGCCTTCGGCCGAGTTTCCCGAGGGCGGATACATCGCCAACGACGACCGGGACGGCAACACCGACAACGACATGCACCGGGTCTATCTCGACAAGTCCGGGCTGGGCTTGCGGTTTGGCGATTATGTCTATTTCAAGCACAAGACGAACTCCATCGGCCCGGAGACGAGCCCGCCGGACCTGCGAAAGCATTACTACGGCGACCGCCCGTTCTTCAGCGGTGGCGAAGACGCCTGGACGGGGCGTATCGTGCCGCACCCGGCGCCGGTCCCGGCCGAGTTCGACGACCGCGGCGAGACCTGCCTGAAGGTCGATATCACCAGCGACGACGAGATCGCGCTGGGCCAGTACGTCTACTACAAGTACGACGACGGCGAGGGCCAATGGTACAGCCAGCTCCATCCGGGGGCGAAGTATCGGGTCGAGGTGTGGATGCGTCAGGAGGGCCTGGCCGACGACGGCAAGGTGCGATTCGTGTTTCGCGGTGGCGAGGGCTATGCGGCCGTGAGCCAGAAAGACCCTTGGACCGTGACCGGTCGCTGGCAGAAGTTCCACTATGACTTCATCGCCCCGGCGTATCCGACGGACAACCACAGCCATATCATGCACGCGCTGGAACTGACCGGTCCGGGCACGGTCTGGCTCGACAACTTCCTGCTCTATCGCTACGACGTCAAGCATGAGTTCCGCCCGTTCACGCCGCACGAGGTCAGCTTCGACGAAATCATGTCGGTGATGCCCGAGTCGGGCAAGAAGCCAGCCCTGCGCTTCTACGGCACGATCTTCCATCCGTCGAGCATCGAGGCGATGTTCACCGACTATGGCAACAGCAAGTGGGAGGTTGCGTGGAACTGCCACGTCGGCAACGCTCCGGCCACGACGATCGCCCAGTGCCTGTACCTGGCTTACAAGACGGGGGCGAGCCCTGAGACGCGCGCAGTGCCCTACCTGACCTGCATCGAGGAGTACACCGAGGACGAATGGATGGCGCTGGTCGAGTACCTGGGCGTGCCCTACGACCCGGCCGTCGACACGCCGCAAAGCAAGCCGCACGCCTACACCCGCTACAAGTATCGCGGCGACAACGGCACCCCTTGGACCGATGAGTTCCGCGAGATCGTGGTCGAGTACGGCAACGAGACCTGGCACAACGGCGGGGGCGGCTACGGCTGGGACGGCTGGGGACCGCCCGGCTGGGTCCATTTCGGCGGGCGCGAGTACGGCCTGTTCGCCAAGTACATGTTCGACGAGCACGTGATGAAGATGCCGGCCTGGCAAGAACACAACCTCGGGAGCAAGATCAAATTCGCGCTGGGTGCCAACTACACGGCCGAGCTGGATTCCGAGATGGCCTACGGCGAACTGGCCGTGCAACAGGGCGCGGGTGTCACTTACGTCGGCCACGCCAACTACGTGGGCCCGAAATGGGAGACGGAGGATAAGGGCTCGACGTCGTTCAACGACCACGGCGTGCAGGAGACGCTGGTCGCCCGCGTTACCGGGATCGGCGACGTCATTGACGCGGCGGTCAAGGCGCGCAGCACCCTGGCCGGGCGCGGCATTGACTACGAGTTGACCGCCTACGAAGGCGGGCCCAGCGGCTACTGGCAGAACAAGGACAACCCCGAAGTTGACGAACTCTACGGCAAGAGCCTGGCGATGGGCCTGGCGGCACTGGACGCCTGGATGTACTCCAGCCTTCATGGGTTCGGTCATCAGTGCTATCTGGGCTTCTCTTCGGGCAAGTGGTGGTCGTCGCACACGTTGCCCGAGGCCGGTGGTTTTCGGCCGCACATCGGCTGGCTGGCCCTGAAGCTGCGCAATCGCCACATGGTTGGGAACGAGATGGTGGAGGTCCGCATCGACCAAACCCCGACGTACACGCGCGGCGACCGGGAGATCCCCCTGGTCACGGCCTATGCCTGCCGCGGGGAAGGTGTCTGGTCCGTGCTCGTGCTGAACCGCAAGCTGGACGGGCATCATGACGGCACGGATTTTGGCGATGGCACGATGCCCGTGACACTCCACCTGCCCTTCGATGCGCCCAAGAAGATCACGCTGTACACCTTGGCGCATCCGGACGGCAGTGCGGCCGACCCGCGCGACAACAACCTCGACTCGCTCAACGTCACCATCGCATCGAGGACGATCGACCGAGCGCGTTTCGCCTCGCGCTTCATAATCGACGAACGGACCGGTGGTGTGCCCGGCGGTATGCCTGCGGGTGGAGTCTACCTGTACGTGTTCGAACTGTGAACCGAGCGTGCGGCCTATATGCCGCTTTGAGGCTGTACCGTGGTGGCGAGGGGACGATCTATCGGTTCGATGCCGAGGCGGTGGATGCGGCCGCCCAACGGTCCGTCGAGGTTGAACGTGACCTCCCACGTCTGCCCGGACGTGGTCAGACGGACGCCGCACGCCTCTGAGTCACGCAAGAGTTTGGTCTCGTCCGGCTGTGCGAGGTTCCGATCGCCGACGTGGATCACGTGGAGGAAGCAGTCTTTCCTTCGAGCGGCGCCGGGCGAGACTTCTACGCGCCACTGCCCCATCATCGCCAGATTGTCCTCGGTCAGACCGTCGGAGACAATATCCCAATTCTGACCGGCCGCCCGGAATCGGTTGCCGGGACCGCCGACTGGTGTCAGCCTGGCGTCCTCGGGCAACAGGGTGCAGCAGAACATCCTTCCCTCATCGTGGTCGGCCCGTATCGTCCGGCTGCTTATCACGGGTTGATGAGCGGTATGAATCAACCACTGCTTATGGTAAGCGGCGTCGGTCGTCTCGACCCGATCGAAAATGATGAAATGGTTGGGCACGAGAAACACGAGCTGTCGCGTCACAAGCTCGGTTTTTTCAGGCAGTTTGGCCGAGCCGTGCCGATAGCACTCCGTTGCGTTACCGGCCACATAGACGTACTCAGGGCGCGTCTCGAAAGCCTCAACGGTCGAGCCGAGTTGTCGGTGCTGGCCACCGTGGTTGCCGGTGACAGTGCCGCCCCAGTAGCGGGCCGGTGGCTCCTCCGGCTGATGGATGACGACACAATTGTGGGCGACGGTTTGGGCGAAGTAGTTGGCGAGATGCTCACCGTTGTCGAATTCCTTGTATCTTGTGCCCGAATCCAAGGCCAGAAAGCCACGATGGTAGATGACGAAGTTGAGGGCGTCGTAGTGCCGATGCTGGCGGAGGGTTCCGCCGCAGGAAAAGAGGCAATACGTGTCGTCCGGCCCGGTGCCGGAGCGCATGAAGACCTGGCCCATGGTCTCGAAGTGTCGGCCGTGTGGAAGATCGGCCGGGTAGAACGGTTGCGGGGAAGACTCGGCCTGCGTCAGCAGAAATGGATACATGAACCACGTGGTGGAATACGACTGCCTCGGGAGCTCTTCCTGGAGATGCCGGGCCAGCGCCGTGGCCTGGGGCGCGGCCTGGCCGAAGAGGTGCCGAATGTTGGCCATGTGCGTGTACAATTGGTTCGTCGGCAACGTATTTCGTGTGTGCGGCGTATCCCCATATCCAAACTCCAGCGGCCTGGGATCGGCCGCTATCCAATTCCAGAGCACGTAGTTGGCCAGCAGGGCGCTGTGGGGCCAATCAGGTGCGATGTTCTGGCCCGTGCTGGAGAGCCATGTGTAGAAGAAGTTCTGCTCGGCCCAGGGGTAGGCGCCGAAGATGTAGCCCAGGGTCGCCGAGGCGCCCCCGCCATCGTCCCCACAGGCTTTGCGACGATGCTCCAGCAGGCGCAGGTTCTCGTCATGCCCCCAGATGAGCCAATCGTTGACGAGCTCGGTCTCAATACCGGTCCCGAAAGCGCTGCATCCAATGAACCAGAGACAGTTCCGCACGCCGTAGAAGCCGGTGTTGTATCCGGATATATTCTCCCGATAGATGGGCGGCTTGGTATGCAGGACCCGGTCGATCACGTGAGCCAAGCGTGACATATACGCGGAGCGATCCCCCGGGTCGAGATGGTTGTAGAGCCAATCCCAAGCCAGCACGGCGTGGACGCGCGAGGTCGAGTACCAGTTGACGCTCTTCCGCTCGGCGAAGCATTGCTCGTAGTACCGAATCGACGTTTCCAGGCACGCGGTCGCCAAGTCAAGGTACGCCGTATCATCGATCATGAGAAAAACGAAGGCTGACCAGGCCGCCTCCGGACCTAAGTCCCTGGGGGCGGGTCTTGCTTCGTCCACCAGTTCGTCTTTGAGCCTATCGACCCGGTCTTTGAACCGCTGGTACCAAGCAGCCTCGGGGCCCAGCGCCCGCGCTCGGACGTCGGGCCATGTTTCTGCGTTGAAGAACAGACGGGGATGGTCGGCGCGAATCTCAGCCGTCCATGCCGGCAGGGCCACCCCCTGGCCCGCGTGCGCGCCGCCCAAGGGCAAGATGGCGAGGATTGTCAGAATGGTCTTCCTCATCGCTTTGTCTCCTACAGTTCGCTCATCTCGCCCAGCAGCGCCAAGGATTGCTCGACGATGCGTTCACCGGCGCCCTTGGCAAGGTGCGTGCCGCGGGTGGGTTCGTAGGCACCTTCGTGGTAGGCCTCGGCGTGGCAGACGTAGCCGATCGAATCGTTGGTGATGGTGGTGATGAAGAGCTTCTCCATACCGGCTTTCTCCTTGATCGCCAGGCCGACTTCGACGAGGACCTCGCCCGGCAGACCGAGGAGATAGACATCTCCGAGGCGGAGGACCTGGATCTCGGTTTCGATTTCCCGAGGTGGATCGTCCTTGGTCGCCAGTGTCACGGTCCGGCGCCGAGCCGCGACTGTGATGTCCGCGGTGGTGTTGACGAATTGGAGTCGGCGCAGGGCTTCGGCGCCTATCGCCTTGCCGATCTGCGTGGCCGGGCCGACGTCGCGCTGACGCGGAACGATGTTACCCGCCAGGCCCAACGCGAAGAGGCAGATGCCCCCCTCGGCCTCTTCGACCGTCCGCATGGCATAGGCGGGGTAGTCAGCTGAGATAGCTGTGCTCAGAAACGGATAGACACAGACGGGGTGACAGCCAAAACTGACCAGCGAACCGACGAGTTGGCCCGCCGTGTCTTCGACGCGCAGAACGAAGACATCCGGATCGATGGGGCCGAACGTCCGTGCTGCCCGCTCCGGCGGCAGGGTGAACGTCACGCGCGTCCGACCATCGGAATCTTCCACCCGATGCGTCGCCGCGATGTCCGCCGGCAAGGTAAAGGCCATTTCCACCTTCCCATCGGCGCGCCGGGGCCGGCGGTTGTAGATGACCTCGGGCAGTTCCCCCAGCGCAGCGCCGAGCTTGACATTCTGCAAGTTCCGATGCGCGATTTGCACGGCGCTGGCCAGTTTCTCCACCACGGTCTGGCGATAGGCCAAATCGATGTCCTCGTCGGGGATGTGACTTTCCGGGCGCAACTTGGCGTTGGAGAAGATATCCGGGCCCGAATGCGTGTGCGTGCCGCAGACCATGACGTTTTGCTCAGGGATGCCGAGGCGTTCCTTGACGAGCACGCGGACCGGACGGGTCAACTCCTCCAGCGGTGCATAGAGCAGATCGACCGAGACCAGCGCAACGGTGGTGTCCCCGTCGCTGAGGACCAACGCCCGGCCATGCAGTTCGTCCAGCACCGCATCGCTGGGCTTGCCGTACGAACCGATCAGCTTCAAGCCCAGAGGTGGCGTGACGTTCACTTTCGCACAGCCCCCCTGGAGCGCGGCTTGGCCGACAGAGGAGGTGAGCAGCAAGACAAGGGTGGACACAATCAATCTCAGCATAAGACGATGTCTCATCATAGGGCTCCCTTTTCTGAAAGCAAACGGTACTGAGCTATTCTAACCTCATGGTCGCGGAGGAACCAGAACAACTGCCAGCCAACCAGGCAATCATCCCCAAGTCCTTTGGACTTGAGGCTGCCACCCGACGGAAAAATCGTTGCATCCGGAGCGATCCCGGGATTATAACGGAAGGTGGACGAGCGAGCGGACTTCTGTCGTTGAAAGGGCATGACCATGACGCGTGACGATCTGACGAGGCGACAATTCATCGCGGCCGCATCGGCCGGTTCCCTGGCGGCCGTGACATCGAGCACGATTCCCGCCTATGGCGACCTCACGAAGAAGGCCAGCAAGTTGGCCATCCTGGGCGGCGAACCGATCCGCAAGAACAAGAGCTGGCCGCAGTGGCCTTACTGGGACGACGAGGTGATCGACTCGCTGACCAAAACGGCCAGGAGCCGCATCTGGTGCCGCATCCAGTCGGCCTCCGGCGCAGTCCCCACTTTCGAGAAGGAATTCGCCAAGCTGACAGGCGCCCGCTTCTGCGTCTGCACCGGTTCGGGCACCCAAGCTCTGCACACCTGCGTCGAGGCGCTGGGTATCGGTCCGGGCGACGAGGTTGTCACGTCACCCTATACCGACCCGGGTACGATCGCCTCGATCCTCTCGGCAAGGGCGCTGCCTGTACTGGCCGATCTCGATCCCGAATCGTATCAACTCGATCCCGACGACGTCGAACGGCGCATCACCGAGAATACCAAAGCCATCATGCCCGTACACATGATGGGCCAGCCGGTCGATATGCGCCGGATCATAGCCATCGCCAAGAAGCACAATCTCAAGGTAATCGAAGACGCCTGCCAAGGGCATCTGGCCGTCTTTGACGGCAAGCAACTCGGCACCATCGGCAACGTGGGTTGTTTCAGCTTCCAGTCCAGCAAGACCATCGCCTGCGGCGAAGGCGGTGCGATCATCGGCAACGACGAGACGTTGATGGACCAATGTTACACCGTGCACAACCACGGCACCTCGCGGCGGGGTCGGACCGAGACGATCGGCCCGAAATACCGCATGAACGAGTTCGAGGGGGCGGTCCTGCTGGGCCAGTTGTCGGGGGCGCGGGAGCGCTTCGACCGCCGCAACGAAAACGCCGCCTATCTAACCAGCCGCATGAAAGATATCCCGGGCCTGACCCCACAGAAGCTCTACGAAGGCACCGAGAGCGGCTCGTTCTATCTCTATACCATGTCCTATCATAAGGAGCACTTCAACGACGCTGACCGGGCCACCTTCTTCAAGGCCCTGGCCGCCGAAGGGGTGAGCCTGAGCCCCTATATCAAGCAAGGCCTGCACCGCGAGCCCTGGATCGACCACATCCTGGACTCGAAGGTCTATAAGAAGATGTACTCGGCGCGGCGGCTGCGCGAGTATCGCGAGCAGTGTGCCTGTCCCAGATGCGACCAGGTCTGCGCCGAGATGGCGATGCTCTGGGCCTCGGGCCCCCTGCTCGGCACCCGGGCGGACATGGCGGATATCGCCGACGCCATCGAAAAGGTCTATGCCAATCGGGACCAACTGCGGCAGATCTGAGAAATGCGAAAGACCGGCAGCTAGGGTCTCCACGCCCGTGAAACGCGTAAATTCGCCTTTGCCGGGCAACAAAGCTCGAACTCTGGCGCTTGACGCCGCATAGGACTTGCCCTATAATAAATGGTCTGTTTGTCACTCCAGTGGGCCGGTTCGGGGCCCCGACGAACAGGAATAGTGGTTGGTCCCTGGTACCGTGAGAAGGGTGATAGAGCGGCGTGAGGAGTCCTACCGATATAGCATCTGCAACCCCAGCACAGAGGCGCATTGCGCCGACTTTCTGAAACCCCGAACAATATGGCGACCTGCGGGATGTTTGTCCCGACAAGCTATAGAAATACGTATGAGAGCAGAGGGATCTGCAAGCGTTGACAAGCCCGACAGAACGGCGAGGTAGCGTGTGCGCACTGGGTACGGCACGATGCGCTCGCGGTGAGCTTGGGAACCGGAAAGGAGGTATTCCCTCGATAGTAGCGTTGAAGAGCAGAGTTGATCGTTGCGCGGCTTGGAGATGTTGTGATTCTGCCAAGCCCGTTGCGGATTTTTCCGAGCAGAGGAGATGATGTATGTTTAGCAGACGAATCATTGGCATGACCTGTGCACTTGTGATGTGTCTGGCGTTGGCGGGCCAGGCGCAGGATCCGAATGCGGCCAGTACGCCGAGCCCCGCCGACGGCGCCCAGTGGATCAAGACCGAGAGCGTCACCCTGACCTGGACAGTCGGTGTGGACGCGATTCTCCGCAACATTTACTTCGGTACCGACCAGGCGGCCGTCGAAGCCCGCGACGCGAGCACGCAGATGCGGATGATGTCGCTGGTGACCGAACTGGCGCTCGACCCCCTGGAGCCGGCGACCACCTATTACTGGGCCGTGGATGAGTGGTCCGCATCGGGCGTCACCTACCCAGGTGCAGTGTGGAGCTTTACCACCTACGATCCGGAAGACGGCGGGGCCGTGGCCGAGTATTGGTCCAACATGAGCCTCAGCGGTGCGCCGGATGTTGTGACGACCGTCAGCGAAGTCAACTACGACTTCGGCAGCGCCGACGTCCCCGGCGAGAACTCGCCCGACGCAGCCATTCCGGTCGATGGATTCTCCTGCCGCTGGACGGCGGAACTGACCGTCCCCACGACGGGTACGTACACGCTGTACGAAGCTTCCGACGATGGCGCCCGCCTGTTCCTCAACGGCGTCCTGGTCGCCGAGGGCTGGTACGATCGCGGCACGACCGAAGACGCCACCGAGCCGCTGGAACTGGTGGCCGGCGAGACGTACGTGCTGGTCATGGAAATGTATGAGAACGGCGGCGGCGCCGCGGCGTACCTGAGTTGGGAAGGCCCCGGCATCCCCAAGCAGATCATTCCGCAAGGCGCGCTGCAGATCCCGCAGATGGCCATCTCGCCCGCTCCGCGCATTGGCGCCACGGGTGTCGAGGCCACACCTACTCTGAGCTGGATGGCCAGCGAGGCCGCGGTGGCCCATGACGTTTTCCTGGGCACCGATGCGGACCTGGTGGCCACCGGTGACGACAGCGTTTACCTGGGCCGCATCGAAGAGACCAGTCTGCTGATCACTGAGGCCCTCGAAGGCGAAACCGAGTACTTCTGGAGAGTCGACGAAGTGGCCGCCGATGATTCGATCGTACCGGGTCTGGTCTGGAGCTTCACGGTCATTCCCGACGTGATTACCTCGCCCGAGGCCTGGGCCGGCATCGTGACCATGGCCAACCCGACCTACTTCGCCACCGACGTCGTCGACGGCGTCTATGACATCGGCGAACTCAGTGGCGATATCACCTATGAATTCATCGTCAAGAGCAACCCGCTGGAGGAACAGGCCAGCATGGCCCTGATCGGCCGCCGCAACTTCGGTGACACGCAGGTCGGTCTCAAGTACGAGCAGTGGAACAACACCGGAACGTACGGTGCGACCGTCTTCGGCGTGGCTGACTACGATTACGGCGTGCCCACCAACCCGGGTATCCCCACCCATCTCGTCTTCGTCTCCAGTGAAGATACTGGAACCACCGCCCTTTACGTTGACGGCATCTATCAGGCCAGCATCGATTCGGCGATCACCCTGTCGGGCCTGGTCGGTATCGGCTACGGCGCTCAGGCCGAAGACGGCAGCGACTTCTTCGATGACTTCGACGGCGAAATCTCCGGCATTGCCGTCTATGACAGCGCCCTGTCCAGCGGCGTCATCAAGATTCACGCTGACGCCTATCTCGTGCGCGTCCTGGCCGACGTCACCAGTGCGGCCGACGAAGTCGTGGGCGAACCCAACGACGGCGACTGGCCCGGCGCGGAAACACCTCCGCTGGCCGTCGACGACAACGTCAGCACGAAGTACCTGCACTTCAAGGGCGGCTCCATGGCCACCGGGTTCAAGATTGCACCTGCGGTCGGCCCCACGGTGGTCACCGGCTTGACGCTGACCACCGCCAACGACGTCCCGACCCGGGATCCGATCACGTTTGAACTCTATGGCTCCAACGAGAGCATCGAGGGTCCGTTCGAACTGATCGCCGCGGGCGATATCGTCGATTTCGCCGGTGAGGTCGAGTGGCCGCGTTTCACCATGAACGAAACACCGATCGAGTTCGCCAACACCGTCGCCTATGCGTACTATCAGATCGTCTTCCCGACCCTGCGTGGCGCCGAAGAAGGTCTCATGCAGATCGCCGAAGTGGAATTGATCGGACGCCCGGCGGTCACGCTGTTTAGCGCCGATTTCGATGCCTACGAGGCCGGTACGGACCTGCAAGGCGTCGATGGCTGGAAGGGCTGGAACGGCGACGCCGCAGGGAGCGCCCCGGTCTCCGATACGGTGGCATTCAATGGCACCAATTCGGTCGAGATCCTGGGCAGTGCCGACCTCGTTCACGAGTTCGATATCGCCGGCGGCGTGATCGAGTTCTCCGCCATGCAGTATATCCCGTCGGGGACCTCGGGCACCAGCTACTTCATCCTGCTCAACAGCTACGATGACGGCGCCAATCAGGACTGGTCGGTTCAGACCCTGTTCAACCTGGACGCCGGTACGGTCTCCTCCTACTACGTAGAAGGATCGGAAGCCGAGATCGTGTTCGACGAATGGGTCCCGATGGATCTGGTGATCGATTTGGATAACAACACCGTCGTCGAGTACTACAATGGCGTCGAACTGGCCAGCCATCAGTGGGATGACAACGAACACGGCACGCTCGGCGCCATCGACCTGTTCGGCAACGGCGCCTCGTCGGTCTACTACGACGACATCACCATCTCGACGCGCTAAGTAGGCCATCACTCGCTTCGTTGCCCTGAAAGTCTGGGGCGATGAGGTCGTCATTTAGTACCATCAGGGGCCTGCATCCGGTTCTAAGCCGGGTGCAGGCCCTTTGCTCGTGACACTGACGAATCTGCGCCGCCACCAGGGCAGATCGTGTCAGGCAGGAAAAAATCAGCGACCAGGCCCTCGGCCTCGGGATTCGGCCGCCTGTTCGGAGCTGCCGGCCCGCGATACTCGAGGATCGGCCCTCACCGGGTGACAAAGGCCGAGAAGCGGCACTTGACACCGTCGGCCCCATGATCTATATTGAGTAGCGGTGCGTTATCCACACAAGTTTCGGACGGGGGCCGAAAGGGTAATAATGGCGGTTCTTGGTACCATGAGGCGGGTCATAGAGCTGTGTGCGGAATCCTACCCAGGTGGCGTCAGCCGGCGCACCGTACCACTCCACAGCAAGTGCGCAAGATCTTATCGTGCCGGCCCTCCGCTTTGCCAGTAGTGCAGCGACCTGCGGGATCTTCTTCCCGACGAGCCATACGAGTATCAATGTGAGCGGAGGGATCTGCGGACAGTGATAGAGCCCAAGTGGGCCGGCAGGCGGCGCGCCTGTCGCGACGTGCCCGCGAGCGGGCCGGAGGACCGGAAAGGAGGTGAAGCACACGGGTTCTACCGTCTAGCCTGCAATGAGGAGGTTCTCGAGTAGCCTATTGAGGACACGAACACGTCCAGTCCACCAGGGCTGGAATGCGTTACCGGGGACGACGCTTCGGTCCGTGGCCGGAGCGAGGTTACAATGAGCTTCTGAGAAGGAGGATTGCTATGTGTAAAAAGTGCATCCTGTCGATCGTTTCGGTCCTGGCCCTGGCTTCCTTCGCCGGCCTGGCCCAAGGGCAAAGCGTTCACATCAATTTCCAACCGGCCGACAGCAACGTCCCGGAAGGCTATCTGCCCGACTCTGGCCAGGAGTTCGGGGACCAAGGCAACGGGTACAGCTATGGTTGGGACTCCATTGTCGATGAAACACGTGATCGTGGCGGCAACGACGATCAACGCTACGACACGGTGAATCACCTGCAGAAAGCGGACCCGCCGGCGGTTTGGGAAATCGAGTTGGCAAACGGCGTCTACGATGTCTTCATGGTCTGCGGCGATCCGGGCTACACGGATCAGATCAATACCATGAATGTGGAAGGTGTTGTGCTGGAAGATCTGGACGGCGAGGACAACTATGACGAGTATGCCCTGACGGTGGCGGTTACTGACGGCCGTTTGACGATTACGGCCGATGCCGAGGCCGGCGCCGACAACGCCAAGATCTGCTTCGTCGACATCGCTCGGGCTACCGCGCCGGAGGCCTGGGCCGTCGCCGCCGCCCAGGATGCCCCGGGATACCTCGCCACCGACGTCGCAGACGGCCTCTATGATATCGGTGAATTCGGAGGCGAGATGACCTACGAGTTCATCGTCCAGAGCAACCCGCTGGAGGAGCAGGCGAGCATGTGCCTGATCGGTCGCCGAGACATCGGTGACACTCAGTCTGGACTGAAATATGAGCAGTGGAACAACACCGGCACCTATGGCGCAACCACCTTCGGTGTAGCGGATTATGACTACGGCGTGGCCACCAATCCGGGCGTACCCACGCATCTGGTCTTCGTCGCCAGTGAGGCCGCCGGGACGACGGCTCTCTATGTCGACGGCGCCTATCAGGGAAGTGTCGACGCGGCAATCCTCTTGTCCGGCGCGGTGGGCATCGGTTACGGCGCCCAGGATCGCGAGGGCGCGGATCCGTTCTTCGACGATTTCGACGGCGAGATCTTCGGCGTCGCCATCTACGACGGTGCCCTGACAGCCGGCCAAATCAAGCTGCACGCCAACGCCTACTTGATGAGCGGACCGGCCGACATCACCGCCGCAGGCGATGCGGTCCAAGGCGTTCCCAACGACGGCGACTGGCCCGGCGCTGAGACGCCCGATCTGGCGATCGACGACGATGTCAACACGAAGTACCTGCATTTCAAGGGCGAGACCGAACCCACCGGGTTCCAGGTGACGCCGATGCTGGGTTCGACCCTGGTCACGGGTCTGACGCTGACCACGGCCAACGATGCCATCGAGCGCGATCCGATTCAGTTCGAGCTCTACGGCTCCAACGAGAGCATCGACGGACCGTACGAGTTGATCGCTGCCGGCGAGGTCGCCGATTTCAACGACGTGGACGCCTGGCCGCGGTTCACCATGAACGCGACGGCGATCACGTTCGAGAACACGGTCGCCTACGAGCACTATCAGATCCTGTTCCCGGCCGTTCGCGACCCGGCTTCGGCCAACAGCATGCAGATCGCCGAAGTCGAGCTCATCGGCGTGCCGACGGCCAACCTGGTGTTTGCCGAGGACTTCGAAGGACTGCCTTTGGGGCCGAACGTGGACGAGAGCCTGGCCGGCGATGCGGTCTGGACGAAGACCGCCCCGGAAGGCTGGACGATCGACGACAGCGGCATTCCGGGCGTCGGCGATCCGGCGCTGGACGGCGTGACCGAATGGGCCGGCTGGAGTTTTGCCGACAAGGCCTGGTGGACCGAGGCGGCAGAGGATCAGGACCGCTCGCTCTTCACCCTGGGCAGCGGTACGGTGGCCGTTGCCGATCCGGACGAGTGGGACGATACCGCTCATGCGGACGGCTACTACCACAGCTTCCTCAGCACGCCCATCATCGATCTGGCCGGAGTCGAGGCCGGCACCGTGCTGCTACAGTTCGCCTCGAGTTGGCGTCCGGAGTTCGACGACGACTACCACCAGACGGGGAATATCACCGTCTCGTTCGACGGCGGCGACCCGGTCGAGGTGCTCCTGTGGGAATCGGATGAGAACAGCGCGAACTACAAGCCCTATGCCACCAATGAGGCAGTGGGTGTTGCGATCACGGTACCCGAAGGGGCGCAGAACATGGTCGTAACCTTCGGCTTGTACGACGCCGGAAATGACTGGTGGTGGGCGATCGACAATGTGGAGGTCGTTTACTACTAGCCCCATCAGGGCCTGAGTGCTTTGTCGTACCGACGAAGCAAGGATCTTGTGATGGCACTCGCGCGGGGGTCTGCGGCAGGACGCAGGCCCCCGTTTTTCCAGCGCTCATCCAGGCTGCGACAGCAAAGTTCGATCCCGTCAAGCCGGGCACCGATGGTGATTTCGATGCGCCGCGAAAGCGCTAGGGGCGGGCGAGCGGCTGTTTCATCTGACCAAGAAGCTCCAAAGCGCTCGCGACGATTAGTTCTCCGGCGCCTTTGGCAAGGTTGGTGCCCTGCACGGATTCGTATCCGCCTTCGTCGTAGGCTGCAGCGTGACACACGTAACCGATGACATCGTTGGCCAGCGACGCGACGATCAGATGCTCGACGGGCGCCTTCTGTTTGAGTTCCAGACCGAGTTCGACCAGGATCTCGCCCGGCAGGCCAAGCAGGTAGATCTCGCCGAAGCGCAAGACCTGGATCTCTGTCTTCAAGGGCCCCTGGTCCGCATCGGCATCGACGATACGGTTATCCGCGAGATCGTCTCGCAGCGGGATCTCGATCGCCATCGTCCGGCCGGCGACGGTCATGTCGTCGGCCATCGAAACGAACTGAAGCCCGCGCACCGCCGCACCGGCCACGGCGCGGCCGATCTGGTAACGCGCCTCTCTACCCCGCTTGAGCGGGACGATGTCACCGGCAGTACCGGAAGTGAATAAGCAAATGCCCCCTTCGATGCGCTCAACCACCCGCGCTGTCTCGCCCGGATAATCGCCCGAGATAGAATAGAACCACTCCGGATATCGACTGCCGCTAACCGCGTGGCAGGCGAAGTTCACCATCGAGCTGAGTAGCACGCCATTAGCATCTTCGACGCGGAGCGTCCAGACCTGCGGATCGATCGGTCCAAAGACCGGTTGCGGCCGGCCTTCAGGGTAAGTGAACGTCACCCGCGTGGCGCCGTCCGCATCGCGCACGATCCTCTGGGTCGCAACAATCTCATCGGGCAGGCTGAAGGTCGTCGTGACGGAGCCGTCGGCGCATCGCGGCCGACGATGGAATGTGACCTCGGCCAATTCGGTGCATCGGGCACCAAGCCGCGCCGCTTGCATGTCCTTGTACGCGAGAAAGACGGCGTCAGCGATCTTCTTGGTGAGCGTCTGAACGTAAGCATCGTCGACACTGTTATCCTGCACGTCTGGGCCGAGCTTGGTCTTGCCATAGATCTTCGGACCGAAGTGTGTATGGCTCGCACAAATCATCACGTTTTGAGTCGGAATGCCGGTCTTGGCCTGCACCAGGTCGCGAACCTCGCACGTCATATGCAAAGGAACCCAGAGCAGATCGACCGCAATGAGGGCGACTGTATTGTTGCCATCGCCAACGACGAGCGCTCGAGCGTAGAGGTCGTCCTGGATGTCGTCACTGGGCTTGTCGCGCGCGCCGTAGCCGGAGAGCCAGCCCCCTACCGGTGGTGTGATATTGATCTTGGCGCTACCGGCCTGCATGGCACCGTACACAGGGCAGCAGAAAACGCCAATGAAAAGCAGAACGAGAACAGCCCAGGAAACTCGTTTGGTCATGATTGCCTCCCGCAAATATCAGCACACCTGAGCCCGAGAACGGTCGCTCGGAAATCGCGAATCGATTATGCCACATCGACTGCCGTTCCGCCAGCGATTCCTCGCGGTGGGCCTGCGCGAAGTTGCCCTTGCTATCTTACCCCGAATCGGCTATAAAGCCTCACTATGCATCGCGAGATCGAAATACTGATCGGCTGTGGGCTGGTGGTGTTTTCTCTGGTAAGCATCTTCAGCCTGACGCTGTGGTCACGCAAAATCATCGAGCGGATTGGCACCAGTGACCGGCAGACGGCACGTCACCTGATCAAGCAACTCAATGGCAAGAAATAGCCCCACATTCCCCGCCGATTCTGTCAGACACGCCCCTCACGGTGAGCTCTCCCGCGAGCTGTCGCTGTTCCACATCACAATGATGGGGCTGGGCATGATGATCGGCGCCGGCGTGTTCCTGGGCATCGGGATCTCGATCGGTCACGCCGGGCCTGGTGGCGTCGTGCTGACCTTCGCCTTGAACGGATTGTTGGCCGTGTTCACGGCGATGTCATTTGCCGAACTGAGCTCGGCGATTCCCCGGGCCGGTGGCGCCTACAATTTCGCCCGCATCGGTTTCGGAAGGCGCGCCAGTTTCCTGGCCGGTTGGATGGAATGGTTCGCCTCGAGCGTGGCCGGTGCGATGTACGCGCTGACCTTCGCGATCTACACGGTGCGCTTCTTGTGCAAAACGGGTCTGTTGCATCTCCAGCCTGAGAACCCCATCGATCTGGTGACCATTGAGACAATCGAGACCATCGTGGCGGTCTGCACTGCGCTACTGTTCATCTACATCAACTTCCGCGGCGCCTCCGAGACGGGCAAGATCGGCGCGATCATTACGATGGGCCAAACGCTCTTCGTTGTCACTATCGGTCTGGTCGGCGTCGTCACGGTGATACGCGAGCCAGAGCGTCTGGCGAACTTCACCCCCTTCATGCCGCACGGCTGGTCCAAACTGCTCATGACCATGGGCTTCACCTACGTCGCCTTCGAGGGCTACGAAGTGATCGCCCAGGCCGGCGACGAGGCCAAAGATCCGAAGCGCAATCTGCCCAAGGCGATGCTCTATTCGGTCCTGATCGTGACCGTGCTTTATACGCTGGTTGCCTTCGCGACGGTCGTTTCGGTCAAGGCAGGCGACGCGGCCCTTAACGGCCTGCGGCCCGACGAATGGATCGGCCAGTACAAAGAGAAGGGGTTCGGCGAAGCGGTGGCCAAGCTGATGCCCTTCGGCAATTTCGTCCTGACCCTGGCGGTGATCTTCTCGTCGACGTCAGCGCTCAACGCGACGGTCTATTCCGCCACGCGGGCTTCGTATGCCCTTGGCCGTGACCGCATGTTGCCCAAGTTGTTCTCCACGATCCATCCCCATCGCCGAACTCCTTACGGCGCCTTGCTCTGCACGGCGGCCATCGTATTGGTCGTCGCCGTCCTGCTGCCTACCGAAGACGTAGCCTCCAGCGCCAGCATCATGTTCCTGTTCCTCTTCTTCATGGTCAACCTGTGCGTGATCAAGATCCGCCGTTCCATGGCGGATGAGTTGCAGTACGGATTCATCATGCCCTTGTTTCCGCTCTTCCCGCTGTTGGCGATCAGTTGTCAGGTCGTCCTGGCCGTATGGCTGGTGCACATGAGTTGGATTGCCTGGGTCGTCGCGCCACTGTGGATCGCGGCCGGCCTGATCGTCTACCAGAAATACGCACTGGCCCGCGCCATCACCACGGACGATGAGATCCAGATCATCGAGGATCGACGCCATTATGAGGAGGATGTCACGGACAAGTTCCCGATCATGGTGGCCGTCGCCAATCCGGCCAACGCCGAAGGCTTGATCAAGAGTACGTACCATCTCTGTGGCGCCAAGGATGCCCACGTTGAGCTGATCCACATGGTGCCCGTCCCGGATCAGATGGCACTCCAGGACGGATGGTACTCCTGCCGCGCCGGGCGCGAGGCGATGCTGGTCGTGATGCGCGAATTGGCGGAGCACTTCCCGATCAGCACGACGCTGCGCTACTGCCGTAACGTCGCTCGCGGTATCGTCGCGGCCGTCCGCGAGAAACGCATCCGCATGCTTGTGCTCGGTTGGCACGGACAAAGCACGCAGCACGCCTTCTCGATTGGCTCGACCGTCGACCCGATCATCGAGCAGTCGCCGTGTGACATCGTGGTGCTCAAGGACTGCGGACCCGACGCCGTTTTTCGCAAGATCCTGGTCCCGCTGGCGGGCGGTCCCAACGGGGCGCTGGCCCTGGAGATGGCGTCGATTCTCCGTGAGGAGGGCGCAGACCAGACGCCAATTACCGCGCTGAATATCGACACGGGGCGCCACGTCGATATCGAACGCTTCGTCGACGAGCAGGTCGCGAAGAAGGGGCTGGACCGCCGGCGCTTCACCACGCGTACGATCGAAGCCAGCGATCCGATCGAGGCGATCCTTACCGAGAGTGAGAACTTCGACCTCGTCGTGCTGGGTACCACACAGAAGTCCATCCTCAAACAGTTCGCCCGCCGCTCCATCCCCGAAGAAATCGCCCACCGCTCCAACAAGCCGACGGTCATCGTCAAAGCCAACGTCGGCATGCGCTCCTGGCTCAAACGCTGGATCTAGACCCGGCGTCATTCCCAACGGAGGGCGTGCAGTTCGGCCTCGGTACGGATAAACTTGACCGTGCCATCGTTGAGCAGGACGCAGCCGCCTTTGGGGTCGTGATTGTCGAACGTGAACAACTCCGCCCCGCCGTGCTGGTTCCATCCCGCCTTCGTCTCGAACAGCAACACCATATCCCCCGCCAACTCCGGTCCGCAGTTCGGGTTCATCGCGTAGTGACATTTGTGTTCACCTGTCGCTGGGCAGGCAAACGGCTCACGGACATGCTCAGGCGAAACTGTTTCCCCATAGGCCCAGGTGAGATCTCGAGTCCAGGTCTCGTGCGGAGGGTATGTGATGTCGCCCCGGTAGAGCGACTTTGGTGGTGTCGCAGCTAACACCCGCTGGTACAGGTGCAGGCGATACCAAAGATCCCGCAGATTCCGTGCGCACTGAATCCTCAGTTCAAAGGGTCGTATCTGAGGCGTTAGACTCCTTAGACTATCCCACCCCGCGAAGGGGTAGAAGAAACGCTGATTGTCTTCCGTGTCCAATGCTCGGCCGCCGTAGAGTGTTATGGACCCGATACACTCCTCACCACGAAAGCAACGCATCTGCGCCGTGCCGGCCTGGGCGACCACTCCACCCGGGCCTCCCCGGCGAATGTCATTTATCACTGTGCGGACGCCTTTTCTGTCAGACAACGTCAGTGTCTCTTGCGAATGCAGGTACTCTTTCTCTCCCGTGTCTAGAAGGCTCTGTTCACTGGCATAGGGAAAGAAGTGCTCCAGCATGGAGGGCCGGAAACGAACGTCGATTCGTGTACACCAGACAAGGTCATTCGGTAGCCTGAAGGTTCTCCAGCCCCCCCGCGCTTGCCCCGCGTAGGGAATTACCTGGTCCGTGACGGTAAGTCTAGCTGCTTGGATTCCGCCGAGAACAATGTCTCCGTACACAACCATGAGCCTTTCCTGCCTATTGCGAGTGCGTTCATTGCGAGTGATGAATCCAACCATCTCAGAGGGAATCCGTCTCCCGCCCGACCACGCCTCCAATTCTGACTTCTCACACACCTGGAGGATCTTCTCGGGCAGGTCACCACTGTAGAAGCCAATCTCCAAGGTCAGGCGATCTGCGAGTACCGGGCCATCCTTGACCTCAGAACGCTCAAAGCCAATGCGCCAGTAGATGGGCAGGGCAATCAGAAGCGACTCCTCCTGGCTTTGGCCGGCCTCCAAGCGTATGTAGGAACCGTACGTTGCCAAGTCACTCTGCAGTCGCCGCGGCAGGTCAAACCGGCGGCGTATCATAAGAGTCCGACCGTCGGCCGCCAAGTATATCTCCCGGTCATAATGAGGCAAGCCGATCTCCGCACAGAGCCACACGTCCTCATCGGAGTTATTGGTGATCCGGTAGCCCCATTCGAGGGTTCTGTCAGTAACCTCGAGTTTGGTCGTGGTGATGGTCACGGCGTTGGGCTCGGCGCCGCGCGCAGCAGAGCCGAGCAGGGTTGCGATCAGGACAAGGGCGAGGCCCGGTAGGCGTGCCAAGTTGATTCCGATCCTGTTTGTCATGGCGTCTCTCTCCCGGAAACATGTTCTCATACCACCGCATGTTCCGTATGAGTATAGCAGAAAGGGCCGGTTGGAACAACGGGCGTGCGCCCCGGGTGGCAGCCTCAAGTCCGGAGGACTTGGGGATGGCTTCAGGCCCAGGGGACTCCGCTGCTGATCCATGGGTCAGCCAAGTCGACCATCCCCAAGCTGGCGCTTGAGGCTGCCACACGATTGCCAAAATGCACCAATCCGGCTATCATAGCGACCGAGCCAGCATGACACATGCAAAGTGCAAAATGTAAAGTTATGGAAGTCATCGCCGGAGCACGGCGATTCCGCTATTTTGATCTTTGAGCTTTGATTTTTGATCTCCGTCGATTGAAGATCTCAGAGTCTTGTTCGAGGCACCCTTGGACAATACCGCAAGAACGCAGGTCCCGCTGACGCGGATTCAGAAGCTGATCGGCAAGCGCATGCTCGCCTCCAAGCGGAGCAAGCCCTGTTTCTATCTCGAGCGCAAGGCCGACGTGACGGAGCTGCTAGGCCAGCGGCACAAGATCAGCAAGGCGCTGGGCGTCAAGATCACCAGCAACACGTTTCTCGTGCGGGCCCTGGCCCTGGCGGCACGGCGCTATCCGTTGATGTTGGGCCGGTACGTGGAAGAGGACACCGACAGCCCGCTGGAGACCCCGGTCGTGCGCATCCCGGAGGCCATCAACGTGGGCTTCGCCGTCAACAGTCCGCAGGGCCTGGTGGTGCCCGTGATCAGACATGCCGACCGCAAGACGATGGCGGAGATTGCGGCCGAGGAGAAGGCCCTGATCCGCAAGTCGCGCAGCAACAAGCTCACACTGGAAGAGATCGAGGGCGAGACGATCGCCTTGAGCAATCTCGGCGCCTACGGCACGGACACGTTCTTCGGGATCGTGCCCTTGCCGGCCGGGACGATTCTCGCCGTGGGCAATCCCAATCGAACGATCGTCCCGCGCGACGGGCAGTTCCTGGTGCGTAAGCTGATGAGTCTGTCGATCGCGGTCGATCACCGCGTCATTCACGACGACTACGCCGCGAAGTTCCTGTGCCTGGTCGCCGAGAAGTTGGAAGACCCCAAACACCTGCTATAGGAGGAAATGCAATGATCGCCCGAACCGGAACCCTCATGCGTTGCAGCCTGCTTCTCACTCTGATGATCGTCGGATCGACAGTCAGTGCGGCGGTAATCGCTCCCGTCGAAGTCCTATGGCCTGGTGGCGCTCCGGGCGCCAAGGGCACGGCTTCCGGTGACATCCCCAACCTGACGATCTATCTGCCGCCGAAGGACAAGGCGACCGGCGCCGCCATCGTTATCTGCCCTGGCGGCGGCTACGGCCATCTGGCGGTAGACCATGAGGGCCATCAAATCGCCCAGTGGCTCAACTCGTTCGGCGTGGCCGGCTTCATCCTCCAGTATCGCCATCGCAACAGCGGCGCCGGCTATGGCCACCCTGCTCCCTTGCAGGACGCCCAGCGGGCCGTACGCACGGTGCGCAGCCGCGCTTCCGAGTGGGGCATCAAGCCCAACCGTATCGGCATCCTCGGCTTCTCTGCCGGTGGGCATTTGACCTCGACGGCCGTGACACACTTCGACGACAAGGTCTACGACCCGCGCGATGAGATCGACAAAGCGAGCGCCCGCCCCGATTTCGGTGTGCTGATCTACCCGGTAATCTCCTTCGCCGCGCCTTTCACCCACGTCGGCTCGCGTCGCAACCTGCTGGGCGCCGACGCCAGTGAAGAAATGATGGAAAAATTCTCCAACGAAAAGCAGGTCACGCCACAGACCCCGCCGTGTTTTCTGGTCCATACGTGGGAAGATACAGGCGTACCCGCTGAGAACAGCGTCTACTTCTACCTGGCAATGCGCAAGGCCAAAGTGCCGGCCGAACTGCACCTCTTCGCCAAGGGCCCGCACGGGTTCGGACTCGGCAAGCACATCGAAGGCACGTCCGCCTGGCCGATGCTCTGCCAGAACTGGATGAAGGTCTCAGGTTTCCTCGGGCAATAGGAACGCGGAGGACAGTATGAAGCGCCCCACTCTTGTTGGCCTGTTTCTTGTTCTTGGCTTGCTGTTAGCGAGCGGCCGGGCTCAAACCGAAGGGGATACCGACTGGCCGTGTCTTGGGCGGATCCAACCGCGATCGGCCCAACAGATAGAAGCGTCCAACTGGTCGGTGGGCGCTGAGACCATGGACCGCGACTACACGCGCTACGAAAGCTGGAAATCGTACCTGGGTCCTTTGGGTTTCAAGAAAGCGCGGTTGCAGGCGGGCTGGGCCAAAACGGAACGACAGGAGGGCGTCTACGATTGGGCCTGGCTCGACGCGATTATCTTCGACATGGTCGAGCAAGGCGTGGAGCCATGGATGTGCCTGTGTTATGGCAATGCCATCTACGCCGACGGGGGCGGGACCCGGCTCGGCGCCCAGATTCCCCAGACGACCGAAGCCCTGAATGCGTGGGAGCGCTTCGTCGGCACCGCGGTGCGCCGATACGGACACGTGATCGACGAGTGGGAAGTCTGGAATGAGCCCAATCATGGTAAGGGCAACACGCCGGCCATTTATGCAAACTTGCTGGTCCGGACCGCTCAGGTGATCCGGCGGGAACAGCCTCAGGCTCACATCCTGGCTATATCCCTGGCTGGCGTGGATTGGCAATTCGCGGATGCCGTGCTCAAGATGCTGGCCTCCCAGGGCCAGATCGAACTCGTCGACGAGGTGACCTATCACCCCTATGCGCACAATCCTGACTCCAGTTACGAGGCGGTGGCCAAGCTGCGCGACGTGATCGACGCGTACTCGAAACAGATTATCATTCGTCAGGGAGAGAACGGCGCCCCATCGGAGCGACGCCGAACCAAGGCACTGCGCAACTATGACTGGACCGAATTGTCTCAGGCCAAGTGGGCCCTGCGTCGGTTGCTGGGCGATCTGGGCCGTGATATTCCCTCGTCTTATTTCTCGATCATGGACATGAAGTATCCCGACGAGATGAACCGCAAAGGGCTCCTTCATTCTCGCGACGATCAGACCGTGGCCTACGCCAAGCCGGCCTATTATGCCCTCCAGAATCTGGCGGCGGTGTTCGATATGACGTTGGCACGGATGGTCGATTACGACTATCACAGCGATTTCAGGCAGTCGCTCTCCGTCTTCGGCTACATCCATCGATTGTCACGTCGGCAGGTCGTCACGATCTGGCTCGACGGAGAAGTCCCTTCCGATGACAACAAGAAGACGGCCGTGGATCTGCAATTGCCGATGGGGCGTTTTCAGACGCCCGTTTATGTGGATCTCCGTACGGGCAGAGTCTATGAGATTCCCCCGAAGCAGTGGGAACAGCAGGCCACGGGCTGTCGCCTCCGTGGCATTCCGTGCTACGACAGTCCCATTCTGATCGCCGAAAGGAATTTGATTCCTATCGCCCCGGCCTCCCTCGGGCCATAGGCAAAAACGCTGAAGGCAATCAGAAGCCGATCTGTTCCGGCTCGTCGTGGGAGTGATGCGTCTGGCCCTGGCTCTCATCAGGGTGACGCTCGGGCGGCTCAGACTGCGAAGCGGGCATCTCCGGTTCGTCCTGGAACGGTCGGGGCGAGTACGTCTGCGGCGCCGGCAACTGGAATTCCTGAATCTGGATCGGAGGATGTTCGGGAGTCTCCTGCTGCGCTGCGGCCTCGTGTTGTTCTGCCGATTCCAACTCGTGGTGAGACTGAGCAGGCGCAGGTTCGTGTTCGCCTGCCGGTTCGGCACCGAGCTGCGATTCCGGCCGGCGATGAGGATCCCAGGGCGCCGGCGCCACATCATGCGGCGGCGCGGGATCGGGGTGCGGCAGTGACTCCGGTTCGTGATGCACGCCCGGAGCGGGCGCCTCGGGCACGGTTTCGCTCTCCATCACGGGGTCGGCGCCGCCGGTCGACTCCGGGCCGTGATGATGCGCTTGCCCGTCGGGCTCGAACTCGGCGCCGGGGATGGGTGCGGGATCATGATGAATCTCCTGGGACTCGTGCTCGATCTCGGGCTCCGGCTCGATTTCCGACTCGGTCTCGTCCTGGCCGTCCAGCTTCGGCTCGATCCCCAGGAAGAACCGGGCGACGTTGCGGTAATCCGCCGCTCCGTTACAGGCGGGGTCGTATTCGAAAATTGTCTGGCCGTAACTCGGCGCTTCCGCCAGCTTGATATTGCGCCGAATGAACGTCGGCAGAATCTGAGCGCCCGCCCAGGCGCTGTCCGAGCCGCGGGCGTTGGTCAGAAAACGATCGATGTCCGCCCGGACCTCGTTGGGCAGCGACGCGCGGGTGTCGAACATGCAGAGCAGCACCCCCGTGACTTTGAGGTCGCGGTTGATGCGCTTGTTGACCAGATCGACCGTCTGGAGCAGCTTGCCAAACCCCTGGAGCGCCAAGAAGTGAGGCTGAAGCGGAATCAGCACCTCCTGCGAGGCCGCCAACGCATTGAGCGAAAGCAACCCCAGCGACGGGGCGCAGTCGATCAAACAGAAATCGAACTGTTCGTGGCAACGATGCATCGCTTCGCGCAGAATGATCTCCCGGCCGACCACACTGACCAGTTCCGTCTCGGCGCCAACGAGATTGATGTTCGCGCCCAGCAGCCACAGATTGGGCCGGGTCAACATGAGGCTCTGCTCAAACTCGGCCGACTGCGTCAGAACATCGTAAGCCCCGACCGGAATCGTCTGGGGCTCGACGCCCAGATGAATGGTCAGATGCGCTTGTGGGTCGAGATCGATGACGACGACCTTCAGCCCCATGGCCGCCAGGGCCGCGGCCGTGTTGACCGTCGTCGTCGTCTTGCCCACCCCACCTTTCTGATTCAGAACTGCGATCGTTCTCAAGCCATCAACCTCGACTCTCTCCGGCACTCGGCTGTTGGGTTCGAAGTTTCCTTAAGACCGCATCCAGCACGCCGTTGACAAAGGGACCGGATTTCTCCGTGCTGAACTTCTTGGCCAGTTCAATCGCTTCGTTGATCACCACCTTCGGGGGAATGTCCGGACAGCACTTCAACTGATACACGGACAGGCGCAGGATACTCTTGTCGACGGGAGACAGGCGGGAGAACTGCCAGCGAATGGTCGCGGCCACGATCAGCTCGTCGCAGTCCGCCAGAGACGTCCAGGTGCCACGGGTCCACTCCCAGGCCAACCGGCGGGTACGCTCATCGCTCTCGGTCAGGATGAAGAACTCCCGCTGGAGACGGTCCAGCAGATCGGCTCCCTGGACGTCCAACTGATAGAGCGCCTGGATGGCAAGCTCCCTGGCCCGTGTTCGCTTGTCAATATGCATTTGAATGGACGCGTCCCTGCAAATACTCACTGCTTTGCTTGCGATCCCCTGATGGCCCCTTGCCCGACCGTGCAGACCTGGGGATGAGGCCCTCCGTTGCAACGCCGTCGTCTGGGCCGCATCAGGCCCGGCGCCACATCCTAAATTTGTCCCATGACATCGACCATTTCCATCGCGGTCGTCGCGGCATCGGCGCCCGCGTTGCCCATCTTGGTACCGGCCCGCTCGACGGCCTGCTCCAGGGTCTCGCAGGTCAGGACGCCGAAGACGGTCGGTACGCCGGTATCGTAGTTGATCTGGCCGATGCCCCGCACCACCTGCTGAAAGACGGCGTCGTAATGACCGGTCTGGCCGCGAATCACCGCGCCGAGACAAATGACGGCGCCGCAGGTACCGCCGGCGGCGAGTTTCTTGGCCGCGATGGGAATTTCGCAGGCGCCCGGAACCCAGACCACCGATATTTGCTCGTCCGTCGCACCATGACGCTGGAGGCAGTCGATCGCACCGCCCAGCAGCTTCGAGGTGATGAACTCGTTGAAGCGACTGACAACAATACCGTACTTGGCCTTACCGGCCGTGATCTGGCCGTTGATTTCCTGGATCATAATCTGGACACTCCACGCGACGACCGACCTACCGGCCGGACATCTAAAAACACGTTCGCCGTCTTGTCACGAGACAGTTACATTATAAGACGGTCAACGCCGCGTTTCCAGAAAAACAGCCTGCCGAATCCCGGCGCCGCCTTCGGAGCGGCTGCAATTTAGCCGTAAACCCCTACTGCAAAACATCTTACACCTTTAGCCAAAGGCTCGGCCCTGCCCACGACAAAACCGCACCGCCCGGGCTGAAAAACCGCTAACGACGGCTCACGCGATGGGCGATAACGCCGGTGTATAGTGGTATCGTGCTGACCGCCTGGCTGGAGGTATGTAACGGATATGCTGTTCGATGAGATGGAATTCGGCTCGTACGACAGAGCCGAGCGCAACGCTCGCAAGGCCTATGAGCTCTACGAAGACGGATTCATGAACCAGGCCCTGGCCGAGTTGGAGCAGGCCCTGGAAATCAATCCCACCAACAGCGCCTGGCATTTCAACAAAGGCCTGACCCTCGACGCAATCAATCGTTTCGAGGAGGCCATCGTGGAATACGAGGCGGCCTCGGATCTGAGCCCGGAGGATCTGGAAATTCTCAACTCGCTGGCCGTCGACTACACCCGGACCGGTCAATACGATCGAGCCATCGCCACATTCGAACGCATCCAGCAAATGGACCCGCACTTCGAGCCTTCCTACTGCAACCGCATCATCACGTATACGGAAATGGCGCTGCATGATCAGGCCGAGCAGATGTTCTACCTAGCCCAGCAGATCGAGCCGGATTGCGCTCTCTGCTACTACAACATCGGCAACAGCCTTTTCGTCCGCGGCTTGTACAAGAAAGCGATTCGCTGCTGGCTCAAGACGGCCGAATTGGAACCGGCTCATCCGCAGATCAACTATCGTATCGCCCAAGCCTACTGGTCCGATGGGGATCCTGTCCGCGCCCACGAGCACTTCCTGGCGGAGTTGCGTCTTAATCCGGGCGACATCGACGTCATTCTGGACTTCGCTTTGTTCCTCCTGGAGCAGGGCCAAATCGATTCGGCCCGGGAGAAGTTCCATCGCATCCTGGAGTTCAATCCGGAGCATGCCCCCGCCTCGTTCTACCTCGGTGAAATCGCCTTCGACCAAGAAGATCTGGCTCGCGCCGAGCGTCTCTTTGAGGAAGCGCTCAGTCGCGATCCGGGGTTGCCCGGTCCGCACTACCGCCTGGCCCAGTGTGCCCTGGCCGGTGGGCGGCCCAAGGAAGGCCGCGCGTTTCTCATCACCGAGTTGGAACTGGACATCGACGACGCGGGGACGCTGATCTCCATGGGATCGATGTTCCTGACCATCGGGGACGTCGACCACGCCATTCACTGCCTGCTGCGGGCCACCAACCTGGACCCGAGCAATGCGGAAGCCCTTTACTATCTCGGTGTCACGGCAGCGAACAAGGGACACCTCGACGACGCCGCGGAGTTCTTTGCACATGCTCTCGACCTGGACAGCGAACACCTCAGCGCCCTGCGGGACTCGGCGTTCACTTATCTGGCCGCTCGTCAACTGGACAGGGCAACCGAGCGCATCGCCCGGGCCCGCACCATTGCACCGAAAGACTGCGAGCTGCGCATGCTCGACTACAGTATCCGCATGATGCGGACGATCGACCGGCTGGGACAGTGGGCCCGCCGACTCGATCCACGGTGCCTGCTGCGCCGCCGACGTTAACCCGGCGGCTCCTTCCATACCCCCTGCCTACCGATGGCGAAACGCCGCCGGCGCCCTTTTTCTGCGCTGGGTCCGGCCATCTGGGAACTTTCGCGGTGCCGCGTTCGACTTTAGAATGGACGCAACGCCATGGCACAGCGACTCGAACGAGAATTCCGACGGTTCTGGGAGCAGACCCGCGAGCGGGTCAGGGCGTACATGTTCTGCGCCTGTAGCAACGCGACCGATGCGGACGATCTGGCCCAGGAGTGCTTCTTGCGGGCGTTGCGGAACTGGGATTGTTTCGACGGCAAAGGCACGCGGCAGGCATGGCTCTTCGCAATCGCGCGGAACACCCAGGTCGACTGGTTTCGCAAGCGCGGGCGCGAGGCGCGTCTGGTGGCCTCCGACGAAGTGACTCGTCTCCGGGAGACGTCCGAACCGGTTGCCGAGGACGTCGAGGCAATCTGGAAGGCGATCGGTCATCTGGGTCCGGAGTATCAGGAGGCCATCCATTTGCGCTTCGCAGCCGATTTGAGCTATGCGGAGATCGCCGCACTGCTGGGCGTGCCGGTCGGAACGGTTCGCTCGAGACTACATCGCGGCCTGAAGGCCGTCCGGGAACGAATTGAGGAACAAGACCATGGAACGTGACATCATAGAACGGCTCGCCATGGATCACGCGTTGGGTGAGTTGGACACCGACACGGCGGCTTTGTTCGAGGCCTATCTCGCCGAGCATGGCGAGGTTCGGTGCTGGGCCCAGGCGATGACGGAGACCTGCGTGCGAACACGAAAGGCCATCGGCCAGAAGACGCAACCCGTTGATGGAAAGCGCCATGTCCCCCGCCTCCGCGGACTTGGGCCCGACGCCATAGCCTGGCGAACGTGGGGACGCAGGGCGGCGGTTGTCCTCGTTTGCCTGGGTCTTGGAATAGTAGCTGGCCGATGGTCCCGCCCCCAGATTGCCACCCCCAGGACCGTCGTCATCCGAACCGAATCGACCTCAGCACCAAGCGACTGGCGGCAGGTCTTGAGCCGACCCGATCAGGGTTTCTGGGAAAGCAAAGCGGTTGCCATGTTACAGACAAGATCAGAGGAAACCCCCAGGGCCCATACAGGCCAGCGAAATCTTTGGGATCGCTATCGACAACCCAAGAAGGAATGGCGCTATGAGTAAACACGTGAAAGCCTGCGGTCTGTATGCCTGCTGCTGCCTGGCGGCCCTCATGGCCGGCTGTTTCCCGGAGGACTCCCTGGACTGGTCCGGCGACGGTTCCGTAGGGCTCCTGCGCAACGACAGCGGCCTGTACCTTGTCGACGGTGCCAGTGGAGCACTGACGCGGGTTTGCGAAGGCGAGGTGTTTCCCTGGCCTTCCCTTTCCAGCGACGGTGCCCAGATCGTGTACGGCCGGCAGATCAGTTTTGCCCGTCTTGACGACGGATTGGAGGCGCTGCCGGCGGTAGAAGTGGCGATGATCGAGAACGATGCGCGACGACTGCGCGACAGGATTCTTAGTGACACCTTTGACACCAGCCAATTCAAGTGGAACGGAGAACACGTCTTCGGATACGGTGACGCCTACCGCTCCTGGCTGGCACGCTACGTGTGCGAGCGTGGCGATGAGCGAGTGGTTCGCAAGCTGGGAATCGAACTGACCGAAGAAGGCAAGGCCTTCGACCTCTCCGCCAGTCGGTTAGTCATCGTGACCCGCGACGATCTCGATCACAAGACTGCGATCACGACCAGCATGTTACCCATCTTGCGACCGCGTTTGTCGCCCGACAGTCGTCATGTCGCCTACATTGTCCCGGACATGCATGACGAAGAGAAGGCGACACTGTACGTCGCTCCCGCCGCTGCGAAGAGCACTCCGGTGGAGGTCCGGGCCGGTGTCGCTATCAGCTACGACTGGCGGCCGGATAGTCGCGCGCTGGCGTATGTCAAACAGGATGGCGATGGGCTGCTGGGTGTGGTGGAAGAAACGACGGTCGTCGATGAAGCCGGCACGCTGCTGGCCGAACTGGCGGCCACTCCCGCCTCGGCACCGGTCGGGATCCAGCGCTGCACGGGCCCGCGTAGCCAACCGGTTGGGACGTTGTTTCAGTCCTTGATGAAGGTCCAGTACGGTCGCAACGGACGCCTGTTCTTCTCGAGTCCGGCCGGGAAGATCCCGACCAGCGATCTGGAGGAACCGACGTATTCGCTGTTCTGCTACGATTTCACCACCGGGACCGTGGTCGACGTCCTGCCTGCTTCAGTATCGAGCCTCGCGGGTGAGATGGTAAACTTCTTCGCCCTCTCCCCGGACGGAATGAAAGTGCTGCTGCCCATGGAGAAGCATCGCTTCGCCGTCTACACCCTGAGCGATAAGACACCGGTCGTACCGATCGAGGAGGACGAGGAGTTTGGCGACGAGATACCCGATATGCTGCCCTCCTGGAAGAGCAACACCGAGATCTCATGCCTGGTCTCCGGTAGCAGCCGGTTCCTGGGCGACAACGCGCAGGAGCAGGAAGATCGCCACGAGATCGTCGTGCTGAATGTCGATGGCAGCTTCCAGACGCATCTGAGCGGGGACTGGTCCGACGATGTGATGCCCTAGTGCCGGTCGGCTAGGGAACGATCGCGGCCTTCAGCGCGGCGATGGCCACGGACGCAGGCAGAGTCTTCTGTGCGGCCTCGATCGCCAGGCGCGCTTCTACGGGCCGGTCCATCTGGTAGCAGATATAGGCGAGCAGGAACTCCAACATGGGCGCCTCGCGGCTCTGGACGGCTTCGTTCAACTCATTAAAACGAGCGAGGAACGCGTCGGGGCCACCGACGAGATCGACCATATCGACTTTCGTCAGAACGTAGCGCGAATCAAGCCCCAGCGCCTTGGCCAGAGATGCGGCACTGGCGTCGTACCGGCCGGCCGCCAGTGACGCGTGGCTGTGCCCAAGGTGAGCGTGCGGCTCATACGGGCAGTAGGCAAGCGCCAGGCCGTACGTCTCGGCCGCGTGTTGATACGCACGTTGCTGGAAGTATCGCTCCGCCAGTTGCATGTGACGCGTGAATTCCTTCGGAACAGTAGCGGTCCGCTCTGCGTCCACGTTCCGGACGGGACTCTGAACTGAAGTCTGGACGACCGGCGTCTCAGGCGCAATCGGCGCAGGTGACGCACTGCGGTTGTCCGACTGATAAGACTCGGCGCTCACCACCGGTATGGCCTGCATGCGCGGCCTGGGGTGTGCCCGGCCGACGCTCCGGGAACTGTACGTGTTCGTCGGGGGAGCAAGTCCTGTCTCTGCAGGCGACGCATGCGTCGCCCCTACGGTCGGTCGAGCTCCGAGGCGCTCCGCCTGGGCCAGGACCCGGCTCGGGTCGTAGAGTTGCAGGCGCCGGGCGCTGCGGGCCTGCGCCGCGGAGAACACCTCCGTTTTGCTGTCCGACGCCACAGTCTCTTCCTGAGGAACCGGCGCCGCGGGCAGCGCCGTTGCACCAGCCAGCAGCCGTGCCGTTTCCTGTAGGAGTTGTTCTCGGCGTGCGATCTCAGCAACCGCGGATTCGTTCTCACGGCTCATTCCGAGATCCAAATGCTCTACAGACGGTTGGGACTGGCCCTCACGAGACGCCAACCCTTGCTCCAATTGGGCCACCTCGGTTTTGACTTCGCCCAGCCGTTGCTGGAGCGTCTCCATCTGCCGGCGATAGTCGTCGTGCGTGATCGAATCCGTTCGAGGCGATGTCCGCCGTTCGAGAAACAGCTCGTCTGTCCCACCGGGAAGGCTATCGGTCGGCACTCCCACCCCCTGCGACGAAGGCCACAACCGCAGCCGCGGCACGGCTCCCAGACCGTCAGCGCTGGTGGTGACATCCGTGTCCGTCGGTGGCGTCACAGGCTGTGAGACGTCCAGGTAGCCCGCGTCCCGAGGCGTATCGACGACGCGCTGCCCCAGACCCGCTGCCACACGGGAGGTGCTCCCTGAGAAAACCGAACTCGTCCCGGGTTGTATCGCTGCCGTGGTCCCGCTGGGCGAGTAGAAAGGCCGGTACGGGCTCGTCGACATGGTCGATGTCTCGGGGACCGCACTGTAGCGCATGAACGAGTCAAGCGACGTCGAGCCCAGCGGCGCGACCATGCTCGTGGTGGAGCGGTAGGGCACCGTGTCACGGAAGTGTTTGCCCGCACCGACGTTGCCGGTAACGACGAGATTGCTGCTGTTGTCAACCGGATTGGGTCGGTCGACCAAGCCACTCTGGTAGCCGGTCAACGGGGTCGTCGCCGAACGAACGGGACTGGCGACGGACGTGTTGGTGTTGCCATAGCCACTTGTCGCACGTGCCGACGAGCAAACCACCAGCACCAACAGTACCACAACGGTCACCGCGAGGAGACCACTGTCGCGGCGTGGCGCGTCTTCAACCCTGACCCTGGATGTCTTCTCTGCACGTTTCATCGATACACCATTTCGCAGATGAGTCAACGCTTCTCGTACTTCGGCCTCTCCGCCCAGCCCAGCTTCGACGCCAACGTCTGCCAGCGCGTACGCAACGGGTTGTTGACCACGAGAAAGCTACTCGCTTCTCGCGCCACACGTACGACGTCGTCCGTCGACAACTCGCGAGAGACCTGTCCGTCAATCGAAACCGTCGTCCCCTCATTGACGCGGGTGCATTGCACCTCGACCTGGCTGCTCGCGTCGATCACGATGGGCCGAAAGCTCAACGAGTGCGGACAGATGGGCGTGATGACCATCGCCTCCATGGAGCCATCGAGGATGGGCCCGCCGGAGGAGAGGTTGTAGGCCGTCGATCCAGTCGGCGTCGAGATGATCAGGCCGTCGCTTACGCAGCCGGCCACGTGCTCTCCGTCGACCGCGATCGTCAACTCTATCATCCGATACGGAGGCCCCGCGGTAACGAAAACTTCGTTGACCGCCGTAGAGCGGAACACCTCGGTGCTCCCGTCGGTCGCGCGCGAGACGCCGCAACCGAGCAGCATGCGTCTCTCGATGGGCGCCTGGCCCGAAACAATGTTGTCAAACAGCGCCTTGAGCTCGCTCACACTGAATTCCGCCAGGAATCCGAGCTTGCCCAGGTTGACACCGATGACGGGAACGTTGGCCTGGCTGAGATCTCGGGCCGCCGAGATGATGCTGCCGTCGCCGCCGAAGACAATGGCGAAATCGCTCTTGCCCAGGACGTCGATCGTGCATTTCTCGATGTAGCAACTGGCCACAATTTGGGCTTTGTCCCGCAGGAAGTGGGAGAATTCCTCGATGGCCTCGGCCACCGGCCCTTTCGCGGGGTCGCCGAAGATGACCAGCTTGGGCAGAGATTTGCTCTGGCTCATTTCTGTTTGCGTTTACCGCCTCGGTTTATCAGCATTTCCTTTGCCGTCTTGACAATCTCATCGGCCGTTATGCCGGCCTGCATGAGTTGGACCTTACGGGCATCATGTCTGATAAACTCTCGCGGGGCCCCGAGGACGCGAATTTTTCCGGTGCCGATCCCTTGCGCCGCGGCCAGTTCCAGCACGGCCGAGCCGAAACCGCACGCCAAATGGTGGTCTTCGACCGTTATCAGGGGTCTGCCCCGGGACAGGCCGGACAGGATCTTCTCGTCGACCGGTGCCGCGAAACGCCCATTGATGACATCGACGCCGATGCCTTCGTCGCCTAACGTCTGCGCCGCCTCGAGCGCCTCGGCCAGCATCGTCCCATAAGTAGCCATCGTCAACTCGGACTTGCGGCCGCGCTTGACCAGCACGCTCTTGCCCAATTCGAAAGGCTTCTCCGAGGCCGCTCGGACGTGATCGGCCGCCGGCACCGCATCCTTGGGGTAGCGGATCACGGCCGGTTGTTCCTGGCTCAGGGCAAACTCCAGCGCCCCCTGCATCTCCACTGCATCGGCCGGGGCCAGCAGGACCATGTTGGGCATCATCCGCAAATAGCCGATATCCATCAGCCCGTGGTGGGTTGGACCGTCGGACCCGACCATGCCGGCCCGGTCTATACAGAAGACGACAGGCAGATTCTGCAGCGCCACTTCCTGAAAGATCTGATCGAAGCTGCGCTGGAGGAAGGTCGAGTAGATGCAAACCACCGGTCGCATGCCGCTCTTGGCCATGCCGGCCGCAATGTCCACCGCCGCACTTTCAGCGATACCCACATCGTAGAAGCGCTCCGGGTGCTTCTCGCGAAAACCGAAGAGGCCCGTGCCGTCACACATAGCCGAGGTGATGGCCACAATGCGATTGTCCTTATCAGCCAGACCGGCCAACGCTTTGCCGAAGGCTTGCGTGAACGTCGGGTGCTTGGAGACCGTGGTCGATTCGACGCAATCCCCGTTGATCTTGAAGGGACCGGTCGAATGGAACCGCGTGGGGCCTTCATCGGCCGGCTCGAATCCTTTGCCCTTCTTCGTGTGAACGTGCAGAAGAACCGGATGATCCACCTGGCCCAGGGCCTCAAACAAGCGCACGAGCGATTCGATATCGTGACCATCTACCGGGCCAAAGTAGGGAATGTTGAGGCTCTCGAACAACTGACTGGGCGGGACCACCATGCGGATGCTCTTCTTGATCTTCTCCACCGCCTCCTCGACACTGCGGCCGATGCCCGGCAGGTGTTCGAGGATGTTCTTCGTGGTCCGCCGCAGGTCTTCATACGTTTGGCTGAGGCGGACGCGGGAGAAGTACTTGGCCACCGAGCCGACGGTAGCATCGATGGCCATGCTGTTGTCGTTGAGCACCACCAGCAGTTGGCGCTTGACCAGTCCCATGTTGTTGAGCCCTTCGAAGGACACGCCGTTGACGATGCTGGCGTCCCCCACGACGGCAACGATCGCCGGAACGATGCGCTTGGGCTTCTTCTCAGGGCCGTGACGATGTGATTCCGGTTCAGATCCGGCCTGTTGGGCCTTCAACTGCTCACCCAACGCCACACCGACCGCGGTCGGCACCGACGTCCCGGCATGGCCCACCGTGAACTGGTCGTACGCGCTCTCAGCCGGATTGGGGAAGCCGCTGATGCCTTCGACCTGCCGCAGATGCTTGAAACCATCCCGACGCCCCGTGATGATCTTGTGCGTATAGCATTGATGACCGACGTCCCACAGAAGCCGGTCTTGCTGAAAGTCAAACACGTAATGCAGCGCCAGCGTCATCTCGACCGCCCCGAGATTGCTGGCCAGATGCCCGCCGGTCTTGCTGATCGATTGCAGCATGAACTGCCGAATCTCTTCGGCCAGTGGCTCCAACTGCGCAACCGGCAGCTTCTTCAGGTCGGCCGGGCTGTTGATCTTCTCCAACAAATTGCTCATGGATTACAAAGTCCCCTATGAAGATTTCGATCCCCATATTCTAATCAAAAGACAACAGGCATGGAGCGAAATCGCGATTTTGTCCAAAAAAACGATAACCCACTTCCATGGAACAACTTAGAAACCTTCGTGGAGGGCATTGCCTTGCCCTGCAGGACACCCCGGACGTGAGCCCACCAAGCCGTGTTGATCGCCTCATGGCAACGTCCGACACCCACACAGGCATGGTGTCATCACCCGTCCAGACACTGATGAGCCGCTTCAGTCAAAATGAAAGCCGCAGGTCTCAGGCGTGATCAATTCCGACGCGGTGCGCGGATATTTGCGGCAGTTCAAAGGACGAATCGGATAGATGGCACAGTAGATTTTGCCGTCTTCACTGGTCTTGGCGAATTTGCAGACATTGGGCAACTTGCAACAGGCGCCGCAGTTGACGCACTGACCCTTGCGGTTCTTGGCTACGGGCAGCACAGAGGTGAATGTCCTCTTGATCTTGGCGCCCCAGGTATTTCTATTCTTGTCGGCCATCAGCATTGCTCCGGTCGTATCATCTCTGTTACGGAGCCCTCTTATACGGGTTCGGGTGATTCCAGTCAATGGCCCAGCTCGCGCGGGCGAAATCCGGATTGGTGGGACGACGGGGATAACATGTGACCCCGCCCCGATGGCCCGTGGGTCACACCGCAGGTAGATTCGCCCGGTGAGGCGTTTCTAGCCACAAGCGATCGTGTCTTCGAGGCGGGCGACGATGGCCTGGGCCCGGGCCACCTTGTTGCCCTGCGGGCCTTGCCAGTGCACCTCTTCGTTGCGTTTGAGCAGTCCCTCGATCTTCTTACAGGCCACCAGCACGGTCGCATGGTTCTTGTTGCCCATCGCCCGGCCGACCTCTGAGGAAGACATGTTGGTATGCTTGCGCGTCAGGTACATGCTGAAGTGCCGGGCCAGCGCGACCGTGCGGTCTTTCTTGGCCGAATGGATCGTGCTGGGTGTGGTGCCGAAATAGCTGGCGACGGCCGTCTCGATATCGGAGACGTGCACGATCGGATCGCAGCGCTCGATGTGCTCGGCCAGGACGGTCTGAGCGACCGCCAGCGTGATCTTCTCGTTCTGCAACGCCGCGAAGGCCACCAACTTCAGCAAGGCCCCTTCGAGCTCACGCACGTTCGTGCGGACTCGCTCGGCCACAAATCGGATGACACTTTCGGACATCTGCCCGGCCTGCGGCGCCTTGCCCTCACCCAGGGCGGTCGTCATCATGCGCTGGGCAAACTGCCGGCAAATCTCGCAGCGGGTGTGGAAGTCCGGCGGTTCGATCTTGACCACCATACCCGAAACGAAACGGTTGACGAGCTTCTCCGACAACTGTCCGATCATCTTGGGATGCGCATCGGACACCAGAACCACTTGCTTGCCGGCCAGACTGATCGTGTTGAACGTGTGCAAGAACTCTTCCTGGGTCGAAGGCTTGCTGGCCAGGAAGTGAATATCGTCGATGGCCAGCAGATCCGTTTGCCTCATGCGATTGCGAAACGCTTCCAATTTCTTCGTTTTCAGTGCCATCACGAACTGATTGGCAAAATCCTCGGCCGACAGATAGAGCCGGTTCGTATGGGGTCGCACCTGAGCGATGCCGTTGCAGATACCCTGGAGCAGGTGGGTCTTGCCGACACCATAGCCACCATGGATGAACAGGGGATTGAAGGGGCTCTGTTCCTCGCGGACGACGGCCTTGGCCGCGCTGTGGGCCAGTTCGTTGGACGGCCCCACGATGAAGGTATCCAGCGTCAGCTTCAGACGGTTGACGGGCTGCGGAGCGGCTGATCCCTGGGGGCGCGCCGGGCGATTGGGCCGACCGGCCTCAGGCTGGGCCGACTCCTTGACGGCGCCGCGCCGGCGCTCGCCCGTCAGACCCGGGTCAATCGCGAAGGTGACTTTCGGATGCGTGCCCGTCGCTGTATGCGCCGCGGCCTTGATATCACGCAGGAAGTGGCTCTCCAGCCAGTTGGCCATGAACGGATTCGGAACACCGATCTTCAGAACCCCGTCAGCCAGTGTGAACTTGGCGCAGCTCTGGAACCAGATCCTGAACTTCTGCGAGCCAATCCGTTCGGCCAGCGCCGCGGTGACCGCCTCAGCGTCAGACCCTACCGTGCGGGACCCCTCATCCATGACCGTGCCCTGCATCGACATCTCCCTAACAGTACTGATAACCACGCCTTTATCGCGCTGCAGCGCAGCGGTTCCAGACGCGATTCAATCCATTAACAGCAACGAAACAGAAACCAAATACTTATGCTGCTATTATTTAGGAGAGCGGCGGCAAATCAATGGGTTTCCGGCCCATTTCTTTTCCACGTGACAAAGCAACTTGAAGACACTGACTTTGCGCTCCAAAAAAAAATGTTGTCAACACGTTTTGCACGTCGCAAACCCGCTTTGTGGATAACCTGTGCATTCCGCTGCGCCCGCGTTTCCAAAACGACCGAAAATGCGCCGCGCGAGAGTACTGCCACGTCGCTTTTGCATTGCCTCGACTGAGAGGGTCACCGTCTGTGAGGCGCGTGTGATCTACGCCGTGCGGCGTCGGTGTCAGCGGTCTCATGGGACGGGACAGGACACTCATCGAATGGAACCGGGGAAATGACTATCCCCCCGGAACGGGCTGTCCTCAAACCATCTCGGTACAGAACACACCCCGGGGGGATCGCTTCGGTGCAAACATGAACAGGTTGTGCGCCAGGCAGCGGCAGAACCGAACGAAGTTTACTCTTCGTCCTTCTTCTCCTCGTTGTCCTGGTCCGACGTTTCCGTCTCTTCGCCTTCGACCTGCTCCGGCACCACCACGACGTTCACCGTTGCCTTGACGTCGTCGGTGAATTTCAAGGTCACCTCATGACTACCGACCTGCTTGATGTGCTCGGGCAGCTTGACCACCTCGTCGGCCACTTCGAAGCCCTGTTCTCTCAAGTTGGCCCCGATCATCTTCTCCGTGATCGAGCCGAACAGGACACCGTGCTCGTTGGCTTTGGCCGCCAGCACGGCTTCGGCGCCGTTGACTTTCTCCGCCGCCGTCTCCAACCGTTTACGCTCTTTCAGCCGCAGTTCGGCCCGCTCAGCCTTCTCCTGGGCGATCGCCCGGATGTTGCCTTCGGTGGCCACTTTGGCCAGCCCTTGCGGAAGCAGATAGTTCCGCGCATATCCTTCGGTGACGTCAACGACATCGCCGAGCCACCCCAGTTTCCTGATATCTTCGCAAAGCAAGACTTTCATTTTTCGTACCTCGCAACCGTTCTGGCAAAATCACTCGTCCTCAAGCGCAGCGTGGCCGGCTTGTCTAGGTGGAATAGGGCAGCAGCGCCATGAATCGAGCCCGCTTGATGGCCCGCTTGGCCTTCCGCTGGCACCCCGCGCAGTTGCCACTGCGTTTGCGCGAGTAGATCTTGCCGCGATTCGTCAGCAGTTTCTGGAGCGTGTCGATGTCTTTGTAGTCCACGTACTTGATCCCGCCGCGGCAGAAGCGGCACTGGGTCTGATCACGCGCTCCGGCAAACCCGGGGCGGCGTCGGCGTCGTCCTTTTTGTTGTTGTCGTGGTGCCATGTCTTACCTCATAAGCAGCAATGGTAGCTGTAACCGTAATAAGTCGTCACTAGAAGGGTATATCGTCGTCAGGGATACGATTATCGGGCATTCCCTGTGGTGCCCCGCGGTCGGCCGGATAGCCTCCCTGGTCTCTCGATCCGCCGCCCCCGCCGGTACCGGGCAGAAACTGGAAGTTCTCCACCGTCACGCGGTGTCGACTGCGCTTGGTTCCGTCCTGGGCCGTCCAGGTATCATAGGTCAGCCGTCCTTCAAGAAAGATGGGCTTGCCCTTGGTGAAGAATTTGTTGATGTTCTCGGCCATACGTCCAAAGGCCCGGCAGTCCACAAAACACGTTTCGTCGCGCTGACTTCCGTCCTGGGCGCTCCATTTGCGATTGGTCGCCACGCCGAAGTCAACCACAGCGGTCTGATTAGGCGTATACGAAAGCTGAGGATCACGCGTCAGATTCCCCAGCAGTAGCACTCTATTGAAGCCAGCCATTGTCACACTCTCCGTAAAGTTCCGGACTTGGTCGTTCATCCTGTCCCGTCCGCGCGGCCCAATGGGGCCTGGCCCGGACAGGCGAAGCCCGCTTATTCAGCAGCCTTCTCCGTTTCTTCAGCGTCGGTCTCCGTCTCGGCCGGTGCCGCGGCTTCCGCAGCCGGCTCAGGGGCGTCATCCCCCGCTTTCTCAGGCTCGGCCGTGCCCTCATCCGCGGGCTTGGGCTCGTCGGCCTTCTCCGCGGCCGGTGCCGGCGCAGCCGCAGCCGCAGCCGCTCTCTCAGCCTCGGCCTTCGCTTCGGCAGCTTCAGCCGCCATGGCTTCCTCGCCCTTGATGTCCGCCTCGATCATCTCAGCCGGGCGCTTCTCCGTCCCGAGAATCAAGACGCGCATCACCTTTTCCGACAGCAACACGTCTTTCTCGATGCCGGCAATGCGCTCCCCGGCGGCGTTGAAGTAGCATAGAATGTACGTGCCGCGGCTCTTGTGATCGATATCGTAGGCGAGCTTGCGCTCTTGCCACTTCCGCATCGACACCACCTCGGCATCCGCGCGTTGCAGGATGTTGTTGATGACGGAGAGCGTGCCCTCCCAATCCGCCGCGGCTTGGGCGGAGTCCACCAGGAACATCCCTTCATATAACCGCTTCGCAACCGTTTCCAAACCTGTTACCTCCTGATCACAAACAGCACTCTTCAAAATCTCTGCGTCGTTCCCATCGCAGCAACCATGCCTGTTTCTTCACGCCTGGTTGCTGTTGAAATCGTTCATCGTCTTCGCGATGCCGGCCTCCAGCCAACAGAGCACGGCGTCGCGGGCCCGGCCAATCGCATCGTTCAACAGCGGCCTTTCCTCTTCGCGCGGTCGGCCCAAGACATAGTCCACCGTCTGCGGCCCCGGGCACGAGCCGATGCCCACCCGACAACGGGCGAACGCATTGCTGCCCAGCTTGGCAATGATATCCGCCAAGCCATTATGGCCGCCGGCCGAGCCCTTTGCTCGCACGCGAATCGTACCGGGCTCCAGGGCCAGGTCATCGGTCACCACGATCAGATCCTCAAGCTCGAGCTTGTAGAACCCGACCGCCGTCGCCACGGCCTGACCACTGCGATTCATGAACTGCCAGGGCTTCATCAACATCACTTTGCGCCCCTGACAGAATCCGTCACCCACTCGGGCGCCGAACTTCTGCTGCTTCACAGCGATCCCGAGCACGTCATCCAGGGCCTCAATCACCTTGAACCCGAGATTGTGCCGCGTCTCGGCATACTCGGGCCCTGGATTGCCCAAGCCGACCACAAGTTTCATCTCAGCCATCAACTTCGGTCCGGCACGGCGCTAACCATCGTCTGCTTATTCCCCCTCGCTCTCACCCTCAGCGTCTTCCTTCTTCTCGCCAATGACTTCCGGTGCCGTCGGGGCCTCTTCCTCCAGCTCCTCGGTCGTCTTGGCCGCCGCCACCAGATGGCAGGTCACCAAAATGGTGTCGGGAGGGCTCGCCAGGGCTACGCCTTCGGGCAGCGGGATGTCACCGGCATGCAGAACATCGCCAACGCCGACTTCCTTAACCGAAACCGTGATCACCTCCGGCATATTCGTCACAACGCACTCGACTTCGATGCGATCGGCGTGCTCTTCGACAATGCCGCCTTCGTGCGTACCCTGAGCAGTGCCTTTGAGCTCGATCGGAATCGTGACGCGGACGGTCTCCGTGACGTCGACGCGCATCAAATCGACATGAACGATATCCCGGCCGAGGTAGTCGTATTGCAGATCCTTGAGAATCATCTTCTGGGTCTTGCCCTGGACCTTGACATCGATCAAGCGATGCCCGCGGTGCAGTCCCTGCAGGAAATCATGGGCATCCAGGGAAATCGCAACCGCCTCCTGCTTGTGGCCGTACACGACCGCCGGAACTCGCCCCTCTTTGCGGAGCCGGGCGGCGGCTTTCGAGCCCGTCTGCTCTCTGACTTGTGCCTCTAGTAACAACGTCTTGTCCATAATCTCTTCACCCGAAAAAATGCCATATCCAGACCGTTCAATCCGATCGAATGCTCAACGTTGCCGCCCGCGGCCCTAACCGCCCTGTCCAAACAGGCTGCTGACGGATTCATCTCTATGAATTCTCTTGATCGCCTCTCCGAGCATGGCAGCCGCACTGAGGACTTTGATCTTCTTGAATTTCTGGGCGTCCTCATTGAGCGGAATCGTATCCGTGGCCACCACCTCGTCGATGGGCGCGGCCTTGAGCCGCTCCAGGGCCTGCCCGACGAAGACGCCGTGCGTGGCTCCGACATATACCTTCTTGGCCCCGCGTTGTTTCACCAGTTCCGCGGCGCTGCACACCGTCCCGGCCGTGGCGATGATATCGTCACACATCAGAATGTTGCGGTCTTCCACCTGGCCGATCAATTCGTCGGCCTTGACACGATCGCCGCTGAGGCGGCGCTTGTGAACGATCGCCAGCTCACCGCCCAGGTGCGAAGCATAACGGGCGGCGGTCTTGATATTGCCCACGTCCGGCGAAACGACCGTCAGCTTGTCGATCTTCTTGTCGCGGAAGTAGCAGCTCAACACCAATTCGCCCGTCAGATGATCCACCGGGATATCGAAGAAGCCCTGCAACTGGTGGGCATGCAGATCGATGCCCAAGACGCGATCGGCCCCGGCCGTGGCGATGATGTTCGCGACCAGCTTGGCCGTGATCGGCACGCGGCCCTCGTCCTTGCGGTCCTGCCGGGCGTAGCCGAAATACGGAACGACCGCCGTGATGCGCTTGGCGCTGGCGCGCCGCAGGCAATCCAGGTAAATCAACAGCTCCATCAAATGCTCGTCCACCGGCTGGCACGTCGACTGCAAAACGAAGCAGTCGCGCCCGCGGACGTCGTCCTCGATCCGGATCATCTTCTCGCCATCCGGGAACCGAGAGATCTTGGCTCCGCCGATAGGAATCCCGAGGTACTTGCATACCGCTCCGGCCAGCGAAGGATTGCTGCTGCCGGAGAATATCTTCAGACTGTCGTTTAGAAACATCTTACCCTGGCCTCTTGGCGTTGCCTCACATGACTCTCAACGTTTCGTTCGTATCGCTCGTACTGCTCGTCGAGCTTGCCGATGCTCCGTTGCAAAACCGCCGTACCGGCACCAAAAAGCCCGATTTCTCGTCAAAACAACCTATCAACCCGGCCAGGACTTGAACCTGGAATATGGGCACCAAAAGCCCATGTGTTGCCAATTACACCACCGGGTTACTACTGTATTGATGATTGTCTGTTGATTATTGACGACCCTTGGACCATCAGCACCACAGGCAGAGTCATCATTCATCAATCATCACTAATCAATCTTCGTTGTCACGGAGACCGCTTTGGAGCGGTCTGGCCAGGCCTTGTCGGAGGCTTGAGTCAGCCAAGCCGTGATGCTGCTGACCCCGATGACCGTCTACGCGGTCCGACTCTACCCCGTGCGACAATGCAGCTACAAGCAAGGCACTATAACGAATTGGCCCAGCCAATGCAACGTTTTTTGCCGTTTTTTTTCGAAAACGCGGCGGGCATCACGAATCAAACCGTCTCAACCTCGACCTCGATCTGCCGGCGGGCCTGGGCCCAGGTATGGGTCTCGGTCAGACCCCAGGCGCGGGCGGTGGCGGCTTGCAGGGCGATCGCCAGGGCAGCTCGGGGGCTCTGGCCCTGGTGGCGACCGGCCAGGAAACCGGCCAGGAGGTAATCGCCGCAACCGACGGTCTCCAGCACCTTGCCCCGCCCCTTGGCGTGGCCCAGCCAGGCACCCTTTTCCGTCACGACGATCGCCCCCTTACTACCGCAACTAATCAAGAGCATCGGTACCTGCTCCAGCAGCCTGCGGGCCGCCGCGACCAGCTTGGCGGGGGTATTCTGAACCGATGTGCCAAGCAACTCGCCCAGCTCTTCGACATTCGGGGCGACAAGCCAGGGCAAGCCGGCTTCTACGAGGCGTTGCAGGACCGGGCCATGGGTGTCAGCCACGATCCGTCCCCCCTGCCGGCGGCAGGTCTCCACCAACGCGACGACCGGATCGAGCGAATCACCGGCCGGCATGGCCCCGGCGAACACGCACGTATCGTCGGGGCACACGGTGCGGCCCAGATCGCTGTTCAGGCGTCTCAGCGTGGCGGCCGTGGCCAGCCCGCTCCGGCAGCGCAGGTGCATTTCCCGCCGCTCCTTCGTATCGATGACGGTGATGTTCCGTCGCGTGCCGCCGTCGACGGCGGTCATACCGATGCGCAGGAACGTCTCCAGCGACTGGACCGATCGGCGCATCGCTTCGTAGTCGTCGCGGCCCCACAGCCCACAGGCCGTGCTTTCGCACCGCATCCACGCCAGAGCCCGCGAGACGTTCAGTGCTTTGCCCGCCGGCCGCAAGATTTGCTCATCGACCTCCAGATGCCGACCCCACGCCAGACCCTGCCCTCGGCAACTCACGTCCCAAGCCGGTGACAGACCAATCGTGACGATCCTGCCCGTCGATTTCATGTTGTCGTCCTCATGAGAAACTGACATCCCACTGGCGGCGCAGCCACCTCGTCGAACAAACCGGGCCACTTTTACCCAGAACTAACTCCCTCCCAACGCCGAGCTAATCGTCGTTTCCGACACTTATAGCAGAGATTGCTGGAAAAGGCCAATGGAGGCCGCTCCCTGCAAAGTCGATAGGAAAGGGTGGAGCGATTCGCCAGAACGCGCCGGTGTTTGTCATCAGCGATTTACACATCGGGGACGGGTCCCCCAAAGACAACCTCTGCCAAGCCGGACGAGAAACACTCCTGGACGGTTTTCTCGATCATGTCGAACGGCAACGTGGTCAACTCGTGATCGTGGGCGACCTCTTCGAGTTGCTGCGCTATCCGGCCGAGCGAATCCTGACCAGACGCCGGCCTCTGCTGGACCGCCTGGCGCACCTGGACAGTCTCTATATCCCGGGCAATCATGATGAAGCGGCCGTGGAACTGGCGAATGCCAACCGGCCCGCGCATCCGTTCTTCGCCAGAACCTCCACCGCGTTCACTCGAACCATCGGCCCCAAACGTTTCAAATTCATGCACGGCCACGAAGTCGATCCGCTGATCACACCGGGCATCCAGACTCTCGGCCGACTGCTCGGCGCGGTCGGTACGCGACTGGAATTTCGCTCCGGCGCCTGCCTGCTGTCCAATGACGGGGTGACCGAGATCCTGATGGAAGCGGGCGAGCAGTTGCTCCGCGTCTGGCAGTTGCTGACCGCGGGCCTGAACCGGGCAGCTCATGAGTGTTGCTCCCTGATGCCGCCCGAGCAGGTCACGTCCGTGAGCAGGCGCATTCGCACGCAACGCATGCTCAACCGCTATTGCCAGGACAAACAACACGGCCTCTACGATGTCGCGATCGTCGGACACACCCACAAGGCCGGAGCGGCGGGCGACTGGTACTTCAACAGCGGGTCCTGGACGGGCAACACCAATAATTTCCTGCGCATCTCGCCGGCCGGTGAGGTCGCCGTCTTCGATTGGAGCCACTATGGTCCGCAGCGCAACGACACCATTCTCGCCGCCTGAATGGATGCACACCCATACGATGCCACACATGCGGGCGACGCATGCGTCGCCCCTACCCATGCATTTGCGAGGGTCCCATCATGGCTAGAATCGTCTATGGCGTCGCCGGTGAGGGCTTCGGACACAGCAGCCGTTCCCATCTGATCGGTCAACACCTCGTCAACGCCGGACACGACGTCCTGTTTCTGGCGTCGCGCAAATCGCTCGCGTATCTGAAAACGCACTTCGGTCGCAACGTCAAAGAAATCTTCGGCCTGTGCCTGATCTATCGGAATCGGCAACTCTCGGCCGCCCGGACCCTGGCTGCCAATGCCCATCGCTTCGTCAAAGGGCGTCAGACCAATCAGGCTCTGTATCGACAGGTGCTCGAACCGTTCGAGCCCGACCTGGTCATCTCCGACTTCGAGCCCTTCAGCGCCTGGTGGGCGCTGCGCCACCGCATCCCGTTCATCAGCATCGACCACCAGCATATGCTCTCCCAGTGTCAAATCGATCGCAACATCGGCAGTTGGACCGCGCGCTTCAGCGCCGACGTGGTGACGCGTTGTCACTACACAGGTGCAGCCGCCTATGTCATCCTGAATTTCTTCCGCGCCCCGATCAAGCACGCCGCGGCTGTCCTGGCGCCGCCTATCGTCCGCCCGCAAGTGCAGCGGCTGATGCCGACGCGTGGCGAGCATTTCGTGGTCTACACGACCGATCCTTCCTGGAAGTCGACTCTGCTGACGACGCTGGCCCGCTTTCCCGAGCAGACCTTCTTCATTTATGGGCTCAACGAGCATCAGCGCGTCGGTAACTGCGTACTGAAGGAGACCTCCACCGCCAACTTCCTGCACGACCTGGCGAGCAGTCGCGGCGTGATCGCCACTGCGGGTTTCTCCCTGATCAGCGAGTGCCTCTATCTCCGCAAGAAGATGTTGTTGCTGCCCATCGAAGGTCAGTACGAGCAAATGATCAACGCCCACTACGTCCAGAAGCTCGGCCTGGGCCTCTTCCCGCAGCAGCTCGACGCCGATGCCCTGGCCCAATACCTGACCCTGACCGACCAACCCATGCCCACCGGCCCCGATATCCTCTGGCCCGACAACGAACGCTTCTTCGAGCTGCTGACCCAAACCATCCACGGCGCCTCCTCTGCCTTCGATCGCCGTACCCTCCAGCGACCCGCCACCCCCAAACTCGCCCTCGGCTAAATGGACCTGCACACGCATGCCGGCGGGTGGCGGGTGGCAGCCGTAGGGGCAGGCCCCTGTGCCTGCCCGGGTTACCACGGGGGGGTTGTTCTTACGGCGTTTCGACGTGGGCTAATCCCACTTGTGGCGTTTGACGGCGTTGAGGATTTTCTGGGCGCACTTCAGGGCGGCCAGGCCTTCCTCGGCGCTGACTTCCGGCGTGAAGGCGCGGTCCTTGACGGCCCGCAGGAAGGCTTCCTGCTGGAGTCGCACCGGTTCCTTGTCGTCGATTTGCAGTTGCTCGATGTGCAGCAGGTCGGGCCAGTTGACGCTCGTCCAGTCGAAGTCGCCCTTCTCGCGCTGCTCCTTGATCCACTCGACCACGTTCGTGTTCGGCGCCGTCTTGATGACGATCCCGCTCTTCTTGAGGTAGTCGACGCTCAGATACGCCTGCCGGCTGAAGACGCGGACGCGCCGCTCGGTCTTGACCGCTACGCGCGAGGCGGTGATGTTGGCGATGCACCCGTTCTCGAACGCAATGCGGGCGTTGCAGATGTCTTCGCCTCCTTCGATGACGCCGACACCCACGGCGTCGACGCGCTTGATCTTGCTGGCCGCCAGCGAAAGGATGATATCGATGTCGTGAATCATGATGTCGAGCACCACGCCGATATCCGTCGAGCGGAACGGATAGGGACTGACCCGGTGAGCTTCGATGAACTTCGGCTCGATGTCGAGCCGCTTCATCGCCTGGACGACCGGGTTGCAGCGTTCGGAGTGCCCGACCGCCACGACCGTGTCATAGCGCTTGGCCATGGAGACGATCTTGCGCCCCTCGCGCACGCTCGAGGCCAACGGCTTTTCGATCAGCACGGGGATCCGGTGGCGCAGAAAGAGTTTCGCCAGTTGCAGGTGGGTCACCGTCGGCGTCGAGACCGTGACGGCATCGACCTTGTCGAGCACGTCGGCGCAATCGGTGTGCGCGCTGCACCCGTACTGCTCGGCCAGTTTGGCCGCACGTTTCTCATCCACGTCTACCACACCCACCAGCTCGCTCTCGGCCAGTTGACTGTACACCTTGGCGTGAATGCCGCCCATCTTGCCGGCGCCAATCACGGCGGTCCGAATTTTCGTCGTATCATCCATTGTCATATCTTCTCCCGGTTCACCCGCCCTCATCGTGATGGGCGCTCCGATTCCTTATCTCCTGAGGGTTTCCAAATACCGGCCAAAGCGATTCTCGCTGCTGCGGAGGATCGCCTCGACGATCGCCCGCACGTTCTCATCGAGCCCCTCTTCTTCGGCCATGGCCCGGGCCTTGGGCAGCAGCGGTCCGCCGTCGCGATACAGGCGCCGATAGGCCTCGTGGATCCGCTCCTGTTGCTGTTCGTCGAGTCCGGCCCGCTGGAGGCCGCGCTTGTTGACGCCGCGGACGCACGAGGGGTAGTGCCCACTGACCATCATGAACGGCGGGGCATCGTGCGTCAAGCCGGCCAGGCCCGCCACGAAACACCACCGTCCCACCGTGACGAACTGATGCATACCCGCGACGCCACTGACCCAAACCCCTTCCTCCACTTTGCTATGGCCGCCCACCTGGACGCTGTTGCTCAGCACGGTCCGATTCTCCACGATGCAGTCGTGACCGATGTGCGTCCCGATCATGATCAGATTCTCATTGCCCACCACCGTTTCGGCGTCCTCGTAGCGACTGGGATGGATCGTGACGTTTTCGCGAATGACGTTGCGGTCCCCGATCGTCAGACCGCCGATCTTCGAGCTTGGGTCGAACCCCATGACCTGGGGACAGCAGCCGATCACGGAGTGCGGATAGAACCGGTTTCCCTGCCCGATTTTCACCCGGTCGGCAATAACGACCTGGGCCTCGAGGACCGTCCCGGCACCAATCGACACGCCGTGCCCCACCACGCAGTGAGGTCCTATGACGACGTCCTCACCGAGTTGCGCGTCTGTTTCGACTACGGCCGTGGGGTGTATTTTCGCCATCTTCCTGGTTCCTGCCTCTCAACAAAAAATCACGTCGCTCGTGCCTTACAGTTTCTCATCATCGACGAGCATAAATTTGATTTCAGCCTCGGCCGCCACCACGTCATCGACCAGCGCCGTGCACTTGCAGTGGGCGGTGCGACGCCGCAGACGTACCGTTTCGGCCGTCAAAATAAGCTGGTCGCCCGGCACCACGGCCTTGCGCAGCTTCACATTATCCATACTCAGGAGCACCGCCAGCTTGCCGGTGTGTTCCAGCCGCTGGGCGAACAGCAGCCCCGAGACCTGGGCCATCGCTTCGACGATCAGCACACCCGGCATGATCGGCGTGCCCGGAAAATGCCCCTGGAAGAACTGCTCGTTGAACGTCACATTCTTGACCCCGCGAATGCGCGTGTCCCCTTCCACGTCGACAATCTTGTCCACCAGCAAGAACGGATAGCGATGCGGCAAAATCTTCTGAATGCGGCGAATGTCCAGGATGGCGTCGGTCCCGAACTTCTCCATCCGGTCCTGCTGCTGGGCCTGTTCGTAGAGTTTCTTGGCCAGTTGCTGGTTCAGGGCGTGGCCGCTCTTGTAGGCCACGATGCGCCCGATCACCGGGCGACCGACCAGCGCCAAATCGCCGATCAGATCGACGATTTTGTGCCGCACGCACTCGTTGGGAAAACGATAGCTGTTCTTGATCGGACCGTCCGAATTGATCACCAGCAGGTCCTTGGGGCCGATGTGGGCGCCGATGCCGCGAGCGGAGAACTGCCGGGCCTCGACCTCCAGCAGAAACGTACGGGCCGGGGCCATGGTCGTTTCGAAACTGTCGGCGGCCAGACGATAGCTGAAGATCTGGCGGCCGATGCCGGTGTGCCCGCTGTAATCCAGGTCGTAGGTGATGCTCAGTCCCCCGTCCGGCTGAGGCAACGCATAGATGGTGGAATCGCCCGCACTGACCGTGATCGGCTTCTTGATGATCAGTTCGCGGCGCGGACTCTGCTGCTCGACCACGCCGATCTGCTTGAGGACTTTGAAATACTCGGCACTGCTGCAATCGGGCGCCGGCAACTCGGTGCCCTCGACCTCGATGAGAAGATTGTCGATCTCCAGCGCCCTGACGGCCGCCATGCAGTGTTCGACGGTCTCAACGCTGATCTCGCCCTTCTTGATGCTCGTCCGGCGGCTGCGCTCGGCCACATTCGGCGCCACGGCCGCGATGCGCACCGCCCCCGCGACATCGGTCCGAACGAAGACGACGCCCGCATCTTCAGGAGCAGGACGAAAATTCACCCGGGCCTCCTCACCCCCGAACAGCCCTTTGCCGGCCAGCTTACCCTCGCCCTGTATGGTCCTTTGCAGCTTCAAGTTTATCTACCTTCGCCGTCAGGCGCTTCAATTGCTGTGAAAACTTGGGCAGACGGAGGATGTAAGCCACCGCGCGCACTGCTTCTTTGACGTCCACAGCCGGCGTCCAGGCCAGCTTGCTCCCGGCCGCCACGTTGCTCATCACGCCGGACTGCGCCCCAATCATCGCGCCATCACCAATCTCGATATTGTCGGCCAACCCGACCTGGCCGGCCAGGACGACCCCGTTGCCCAGGCGGCAACTGCCGGCCACGCCAACCTGCGCGGCGATCAGGCAGCACTTGCCGATGATCACGCCATGACCAATCTGGACGAAATTGTCGATCTTCGTACCGGCCCCCACCATGGTATTGCCAAATTTCGCCCTGTCAACGCATGTGTTGGCCCCGAGCTCGACGAAATCTTCGATCACCACGCCCCCGTTGTGCGGGACCAATCGGTGGCTGCCGTCCAGAAACGAGTAGCCGAACCCCACCGCCCCGATGGTGCAATTGGCCTGGATGATGACATGAGCGCCGATGGTGCACTGGTGGTAGACCACAACGTTGGCGTCCAGGCGGCTGTCGGCACCGATCTTCGTTCCTTCGCCGATATAGCAGCCGCTGCCGAGCACCGTGTTGGCGCCGATCTCGACATCGTCGGCAATGACGACATGGGGCCCGATGCTGGTCCCCGGTCCCAGCCGGACGTTCTCACCCACGCGGGCTGAAGCATCGACCCCTTCCGGGGGTGGCTGGAGCCGAGGAGCGAAGTGACCCAGCACTTCAATGAGCGCTGCGTCAACGTTCTCGACGACCAGTTGCGGGATGGCCAGGCCGTCAATCGGCCTGGTCACGAGCACGGCGCCGGCCCCACACGTCTTGGCCACACCTTCGTGCTTGCGGTCGGCGACAAAGGTCAGATCATGCCCCGTCGCCGTTTTCACCGGCTGCACGTCAGTAATTTCCGCGTCCAGCCCCGCTTTCCCGCCCGCCAGCGTCGCGCCCAGGCGCTGGGCCAATTCCGCTATCGTCCAAGCCATCCGAGTCCCAAGAAACAAGAAATCAGTCTGCCACGGCGCCGTCGAACCGACGCCTTCTCAACCGTGCCGCTAAGGCACGATGTCGTCCATCGCGTCCAGACGGGAGACCACCTCATCGGTCAAATCCACACTGCCGCCGGCGTAAAGCACTTTGTGGGTGCTGAACGTTGCCATCAATTCATCGCTGGAGATCGGGAAACTGGGCTCGGTCCGCTCCAGCACCAGCTCCAACCCCTTCTCCTGGGCCAGGGTGTTGACGATCTTGAGCGTTTGCTCGTAGAGCTTCTCCATCCACAGCTTGTTCTCCAGCATCGTCTGCTGTTTGAGATACTCCTGCTGCGCCTCCAACTGGGCGCGCTTCTGGATCACATCCTGCATCAGCTTGAGGTACTGGGCGGTGCCCTGCCTGTGCGTACTCATCTCTTCCTCGGCGCTCTTGACCTGGTCGGCCAGACCCTGCAATTGGGCCCGGTCGCGCGTGCGCTTGGCGACGGCCTTGGTCTGATACTGGGCCTGCTGCCGCGTCCTGTCGAACACCGTCCGGATGCTGACGACGGCCACTTTGGAGGTGGCCGCGCCCGATTGCGCCGCCCCGCTGTATTCGAAGGTGGCCAACAGGGCGATCACGCCGGCGACGGCACCGATTATCATTGTTCTGCTTTTCATGCATACCCCTTTCTTCTCGAAGGTCTGTGTACGTCGTTGCGAGCAGATCCCCTTGGCCGTCGCTTAGAACATCCCCGCGGCCGAGAAGCTGAAGACCTGCGTTTCATCCAAATCGTCTTTCAACAGCGGCGTGGCGATCTCGAACCGCATCGGGATGTCCCCAAAGAGCTGGGGCACCATGATTTGAAGCCCGGTGCCGATCGAGAGGCGGTAACTGCCGGTATCGATCGTCCCGCTGTCGACGAAAAACAAGAGACCGAAATTCTCGCTGATGACCGGGACGGTCACTTCGGTCGCGGCCAGGAAAACCCAATCACTGCCGATCGGATCCTTCAGTTGCGGGTTGGGCACGTTCGATTGTCGCCCGCGCGTGCTCACCCCGCGGTATTCGAAGCCGCGCAGACCATATTGCCCCGTGCCGCCCACGTAGAACTTCTCGAACGGCGGAGCGTCGCCGAGGATGGTGGCCGCTTTGACCTTGGCGGCCAGGACGGTCTTGCGCCCCAGGACGTCCTCGTGCAGCGTGAAGTAGCGCACGTAGCTGCCGCCCAGAATCCCGAAATCGTAATCGCCGGTGACTTGTTCGTAGTCGGCGTTGACGACGTATCCTTTGGTGGGCAGATAACGGTTGTCAACGGCCATGTCTCCGATCCCCAGCTTCAGGCCGAACAGCATGGTGTAGCCCTCGACGTCGAAGATCTCCCGCGGCGCATCCACGTCCAGGTCATCCACTCTGACGTTTTCGGCGCGAAATCCGATACTGCGTTGCCAGCGTCCTTTGAGCCGCTGCTCGAATCCGAAGTAGCCCTTGCCCCGCTCTTCGTCGTGGCTTTCCCGGTAGCGCTCCCAACTGCGTCCCATCGCATTGAAGGTCATGGGTTTGTCGCGCCAGTAGGGATCGACGAAATCCACGTAGTACTGACTGTATTCGGTGCCGGGCTCGAGTGTGATGCTGAAGCTCTGGCCGGCGCCTTTCCAATGCTTCCAGGGCTGAAGATAACCACCGGGGTCCTCCGGCCAGTCGGAGAGATCGAAATTCCGCTGGCGATAGACCAGCCGGCCGATCACGCCGCTGTCGCTACTGACACCCACACCGGGCATGATCATGCCGGTGCTGCCCTCTTTCACGTCAATTCGAACGTCCTTGCGATCGGGCGTGCCGTCGGCGGCCTCGACCGGCCGAATCAGGACCTCTTGCGCCACCGCAGCGCGTTGCGAATAATTCTCCAGCAACCCTCCGCCTTCCTTGGGCGCCAGGCGGGCGTTGTACAGATTCCCGGGCGTGAAGCCGTACTCATCCAGGACCCGGCGCACCACCTTGTCCTGGGTCTCTTCATTGCCGGCGATCTCGATACGACCGATACGAAACTGGTTGCCCTCGACCACCTCCATCTCCACGGTGACCAGGTGGGCGCCCGCTTCGGGGGTGAAGCGCACGCGGTGGCGAATCTCGGCATCGACATATCCGATCTCGCGATAGAAACCGACCAGCTTCCGGGCGTCGCGTTCGGCCGCCGGCTTGAGATAGACCTGTCCTTCCCCGATTTCCATCTGGGCCCGCAGTTCGTCGCGGGTGAAACGCTGGTTGCCCGTGATGACGATACTGCCGATCCGATACACCGGCCCCTCGTCGATGGTGAACGTCACGTTCACGGTCCCGCGATCGGCGGCAAATTCGGTCTCCGCCTCGATCTTGTAGTCGAGGTACCCGTGGTCGTAGTAGAAGCCGCGCAGCAGTTCGAGATCCTCGTCGATCGTTTCTTCCGTGTAATAGAAGGGCCAGAGCAGCCACTTCTTCTCGGTCGTCTTGACGACCTTGGCCAGCGTGGCCGAACTCATGACCTCGTTGCCGACGAACTCGATGGAGTCGATCTGGGCCCGCGGTCCCTCGTTGATACGATAGAAGAGATTGCCGCGCGACAGCCGGTCCCGGTCGAGCGTGACCTCCACGAAGGCGAAGCCGATCTTGCGGTAGACTTCGGCAATGGTCAGCCGCCCGCCCTCGGCCAAGAAGGGATCGAGACGATCGCCCAGTTCGAACCCCAGGCGCTGGCGCAGGACGTGGTCCTTGAACTTCTGGTTGCCCTCGAACTCGATGGATTTGATGATGGCATTCTGCCGGCGTTCGGTCGCTCCGGCCGGTGTCGCGGCCGAGCCCGACTCGGCCGGATCGGCGCCACAGGGCACGCCCCAGGCCCCGATCAGCACCACCGAGATGAGAAGAACACCAATAGTTTTGCGCATCTGCTATCCCATGAACAGGGGACGAACGTCCGGGCTCCGCACCATCCTAGAACGGAACGGCCTCCTGCTCGATTTGTGACAAGTTTTCGAAACGCGTGCACTTCTCCAGGAAGGTCAACTTGACCGTGTCCGTCGGACCGTTACGCTGTTTGGCGATAATCACTTCGGCCGTGTGTGTCGGTTCGTACTCTGGATTGCCGCGTTCGTAATAATCCTCGCGGTGCAAGAGCATGATCACGTCGGCATCCTGCTCGATACTCCCGCTTTCGCGCAGATCGCTCATCCGCGGCCGGTGCCCTTCCCGACCTTCGGCCGCCCGGTTCAACTGGCTGAGCATCACCACGGGCACGTTCAATTCCCGCGCCAGCGATTTCGTATAACGCGAAATCGCCCCGATTTCCTGCTGACGCGACTCGACCCGGCCCCCGAGGTGCATCAATTGCAGGTAGTCGACCATGATGCACTGAATGTCGTGGCTGCGTTTCAGACGCCGGGCTTTGGCCCGCATCTCCAGGGGTGTCAGCGCCGGGGTGTCGTCGATAAAGATCGGGGCCTCAGACAGCACGCCGCATCCTTCCACCAGTTTCTGGTAATGAGCCGTATCGAGCATACCCTTACGCACCAGTTGGGCGTCCACACCGCTGTAGCTGCACAGGAAACGCTCGGCCAACTGCTGCTTGCCCATTTCCAGCGAGAAGATCAGCAGAGGCGTTTTATCGATAATGCCAATGTGCTCGGCGATATTCAACGCGAAGGCCGTCTTGCCCATACTGGGTCGACCGGCCACGATAATCATTTCACCACGCTGCAGGCCGCACGTCAGGTCGTCCAACTCATAGTAACCGGTGGCCAAACCCGTCACGTGCGTCCCTTCGCGCTTCTCGATCAGCTCAAAGGTCTTGGTCACCAGGTCCTTCATCGCCTCGGCCGAACTGGTGATGCGCTTGTTCGTCACCGAGAAAATCCGGCGTTCCGCCTCGTCGAGCTTCTCACTGGCGGTGCCGGACTCATCGTACGCATTGTTGAGAATCTCGGTCGCGGCCGCGATGGTCTCGCGCAGCAACATCTTCTCGCGAACGATCTCAGCGTAGTATATGACGTTGGCCGCCGACGGAACGGTCTCAACGACCCGCTGCAAATATTCCAGACCGCCGATTTGGTCCAACTGGCCGAGCCGGTCCAGCTCCTCCCGCACCAGCATGCCGTCGATACCCTCGCCGCGGTTCTTCTCATACAAGGCCACGATCGCATCGAACATGAGCTGATGTTCGGTGTGGTAGAAGGCCTCGCGGTCCAGCACCTCGATCACGTCGCCGATGCAGCGGCAGTCGACGATCATCGAACCGATGACGGCTGCTTCGGCCGGCAGCGACTCGGGCATACTGCGCAGCATGGGCGTCGCACCGGAGCCATTCTTCTTCTCGGCTGCGTTTCTGCCACCATTCTGCGCTCGTCTGCTGCTGTCTTGCACTGCCAAAAGCGGCCCTCCCGGCTGGCCTGTATCCACAATCGGGCCCCCAGAGTCCCTCTGGCCCGAAATTCTGCCGTAATCGTGATCGATGAGACGAACGGGCATTGTACCGGTCCACCCGCCCACCGTCAAACACTGTTTCGTCGCCCGGACGGCCGTCGACAGCAGCCTTGGGGCCTGCCGACGCACCCGTGGCAACGACGCTTCTCGGCCCTGTCAGAGACCCGCTGAACGTGGCTTCCCCGCCGGGGCGAAAAAAATCCGATTTTTTGTTTGACTGACTGACTACAAGTGTAATACACTACCGCTGACTACAATTGTAATCAAGGAGAATACTCATGAGTCAGGAACTGCCGAAGATCGCGGATTCGGAATGGCGGATCATGCGAGTGCTGTGGGAGAGAGGCCCTCAAACAGCCAACGAGGTGGTCGGCGCCCTAGCCGGCGAGGTGCACTGGAAGCCTCGGACGGTCAAAACGCTGATCAGGCGGCTGGTGAAAAAAGGTGCGGTCGGATTCGAAGAGGAGGGATTGCGGTACCGCTACTCGGCCCTCGTAGCGGAATCCGAGTGCATCCGCTCTGAAACAAGGTCCTTCGTTCGGCGGGTCACCCAGGGCGCGATGAAGCCCGCACTGGCGGCCTTCCTCGAACACGCTGAGCTGTCCCCCCAGGAGATCAAAGAACTCCAGGACATCCTCGAACAGAAAAGGAAGGGATGAAGATGGAAGCCCTCGCAACCTATACACAGCCGTTCTTTGCCTGGCTCCTGGAGACGACGGTCATGGCCAGCGTCGTGATCTGCCTGATCCTGGCGACGCAGAGACTGTTGGGCCGCAGGCTGGGTCCGCGCTGGTGTCACGCCCTCTGGCTGGTCCTGGTGGTCCGCATGGTCTTGCCCTGGGTGCCCGCGAGCCCGGTCAGTCTGTTCCAGTTCCTGCCCACCTCGATCCAGCGAAGTCCGCCGCTCGCGTCTGCCCCTGCCATGGTACGGCAGACGCGTCCCGGGTCTGTCGAGACATCCGCAGCAACCGAGGCTGAGGCCGTACCTCCATCGAGGCCGACCGAGAACGCGCCTCAGACGGCGACGCCGCGCGCCGCGGAAGGTGTTGCAACAGAAGGCACACGCGTATCGGTCTTGCCCGCCATGCGACGGTACCTGCCTTGGCTCTGGTCGGCCGGAGCCATCGTCCTCGGTGGCTACCTCCTGGCCGGCAACTTCGCCCTCTGGCGCGTTGTCAAGCGGCAGCGCCCGCTCATCAAGGAAGAGATCCTCGAACTTTTCGAAACCTGTAAGACAGAGATGGGGGTCGAGACGATCGTCGCCCTGGTGCCCAACGGCCAGGTCTGCACGGCGGCGCTGTTCGGCTTTGTCCGGCCCCGCCTGCTGCTGCCGCGCGAGATGATCGAGACGGCCAGCCAGGAAGAACTGCGCTACATCTTCCTGCACGAACTGGCCCATCTGAAACGACACGACATCTGCCTGGGCTGGCTGACCAGTCTGCTGCAAGTGCTCCACTGGTTCAACCCTCTGGTGTGGCTGGCCTTTCACAGCATGCGTGCCGACCGTGAGCTGGCCTGCGACGCCCTGGTCCTGGCACGGACTGGACAGAACGAGTCCCGCGAATATGGCCGAACGATGGTGGGTTTACTCGAGCGCTTCTCGCACGCCAAACGGCTGCCGGCGATGGCCGGTATCCTCGAAAGCCAATCTCAATTGAAAAGGAGGATTGCCATGATTGCGAGATTTGAGAGCAACTCATACCGCTGGTCGTTTCCGGCTGTGGCCCTCGCTGTGGCACTAGCCTGTGTCGCATTGCCCAGCGCCCGTTACACAAGGGCTGCCACAGAGAAGTCCGCCCAGCCTACACGTAGGGTAGAACCCGTCATTAGAGAGTTGAGCATATCTTACTACACGGGCGGCGTGTCGCTCAGTCCAGCCGGTGACAAACTTGTTTGCTGCAGAATGGCACAGGGAATACAGAATCTCATCGTATATGATTTTGCAGCAGGGAGAGAAACCCAGGTGACGGACCTGGAAAGCGGGTACGCATGGAACCCTGTCTTCTCTCCCGATGGGAACGAGATTGTCTATGCGCATTCAACGTTGCCGGATGCCAATCCACTGCACATAGTCTCGCTCCAGAACCGTGAGACCCGTGCACTTGGCCACGCAGGATACGCCTGTGACTGGTCCAAAGACGGACGATTCATTCTGGTTCGAAGTCCCGACGGGAACACTTTCAGCATCCTGTCCGTCAGCGGGGACACGGTCGAGAGAACTGAAGTGCCCCTGCCCCGAGAGACGCGAGACTGGCGAATCTCGCCGAATGCCAAGTTCGTAACTTGCTCGTACAAAGGCAATCTATGTTTGTTTCCTCTTGAGGGTGGCGATCCAATCCAGATTACGAAGGAGGCCAAGGATGACCGTCAACCTGTATGGTCTTCCGATGGAAGAACGCTTGTCTTTCTCAGCCGCCGGGCCTTCGCCCCGAAGCTTGACCTTTGCAGCGTAGCCGTGGTTGATACAAAGGTCGCCGGCGACGTACGTATCCTCAGGCCTGATATCGCAGATGAAGCCCTCCTGTTCGGCCTGAATCAAACCGACCAGTTGCTCTGCGAACTTCGGCACCTCGACAAGAGTATCTACTTGACGGAGGTCAATCCAACGACAGGCCAGCCTACGGGCGAGCCAGTGAGACTGGCCGCCGGTTCGCATCCAGTCTGGTCACCGGACGGCAAACAGGTCGCCTATATGGCCTATGAGCAACCCATGCTCCATGTCATGTCCGCCGACGGCAGTAGCGATCGGGAGATCACGGCAGTAGATTTCCACCGATCAGCCACATACGCCTGGGCTCCCGACGGGGATACCATTTACATTCCGGAGATACAAGTGAGCCCCAACAGCCTTGCCGCCTGTATCTCAGCCATCTCGGCATCGACCGGGAAGAAACGGACCATTCTCCCCTTTGACAGTCAGATGAAGGCGGCCCACCTAACTTGTTCTCCTGACGGCAAACACATTGCGTTCACACGATGTCCGCCATCGTCCGACGTACACCAAATCTTCATTATAGATGTTGATGGAGCCAATCTGCGCCAGTTGACGTCCGCCGATGCGATCAACAAATTCTATCCCGCCTGGTCCCCCGACGGAAGAGAGATTGCGTATATGTGCCGCTCGGGCGGCGTCAGCACACTCACGACCGTCTCGGTCGATGACGCCACTACACGCGAGGTGTTTCGTGGAAAGACGTCAGAAGATCGCTTCTTCCGCAAGTCATGGTCTCCTGACGGCAGCAAGATCATGTGGTCCACATTCGAAGGCCTTCGCATAGGCGACGTGTCGCGACGAACCGATAAACCCCTTCGAATTGGGAGCAAACCACTGCCCGATGGGCCCGCTTGGTCTCCGGATGCGACGAAGATGCTGTACTTTACCATTGGGACGGAGGATCTAGTACTGATAGACAGCTTCCTGTCCAGCGGTGACCAGGCTAAGTAACTCCGGCGTCACGACAAGCGCGACGCACCCACGGTCCCGGCCCTCCGAGGCGCGGGGATCGTCTGGGAAGTCGAGGTCGATGCGTTCTTGAGACAAGCCACAGAGCAAGGGTCATTGCCAGATTCCTAAGTAGAAACGCAAAATGATTCATTGAAACTGGTCGTGGTGGTCGATCCTTCAAGTGGCGATGGAGCCGCTTGGAGGTCATGGCCATGGGACGCGGCATCGAGTTGACCGAGGCACAATGGGAC
>Ga0272443_10000139_pt1 | contig 139634 bp, 108 predicted proteins | sample SSMAcet12_FD_193581 | JGI IMG/M metagenome (GOLD analysis project Ga0272443, IMG submission 193581) | Marine sediment archaeal communities from Little Sippewissett salt marsh, Falmouth, MA, United States - SSM-Acet-12 | ecosystem: Environmental > Aquatic > Marine > Wetlands > Sediment ... | reverse complement strand
TTGATTGAAATCATCGACATGACAGAAAATTTCGATAAGTTTGGTTTCAACATTAAGCATGGATTCTTTCTTTTTGGTTTGTTTGCACTATCAATATAGAAAGAATCCATTTTTTATATCATATTGTGTATCAAATAGTTATGAACATTATATACATTATATTGTTGATAACTAAAGAATTATAAAAATAGAGTTATATCGAACTCACGTTAAATTAGATTTCCTTTTTTTGTCAACTCCCTGGTTTTACTGGGAGGGAGATTGCCAAAAAAAGAAAAGAATGAAGTTTTAGGGTGGCATTGTTTTTCTACGTTAGGTGGTATCATTTGTAATCCTCGTTATAACACAGATCCCAACAAATGGTTTAGTAGCTTATTATTCATTCAATGGTAACGCAAATGATGAAAGTGGGAACGGAAATCATGGTATTGTGCACGGAGCAACATCAACTTCAGATAAATTCTCAAATCCGAACAGTGCATATTGGTTTGACGGTATTGATGATTATATCCAATTACCCATAAGTATTATTGATGGACAGGAAGGAACAATATCATGCTGGATTCAAATAGCAGATACTATTTACAATAATGCCATATTCGGAACTGGAGATACAACAAATAGTCATAGTACTTTTGGATTTTACGTTTGTACTCAGGATACTAAAAATGAGTACTAACATTTAATCCTTGAAATTGCGCAAGCATATCGCCTTGATCAACAATGCCAATTCTACGAATGTATTGGTCAAATGTTCAAAAGCGAATAATCCCCAAAAAACAGCTGTATTTTATCGGCTACCTATATCAATCTTGCCAGATTTACATAAACTGATATGTCATATGATCTTGGTTTTAATGATACTGATAATATTTTTCCATTTGTATGCGCCATTTGTTCATTAATTCTTCGTTTAATTCTAAAGGGGGGTTTGTATACTCAGGTAAAAATGGTATATAGGAATGTTCTTTTTGGTATTCTTCGAATTCAACTTGAAGTTTTCTTAGTTCCTCAGGTTTTATTATAAGATCAATGGCAGAAGCAGCCATGGCTTTTGCACCAGCATTTAAGCCTTTCCATGCAATAGACCCGAAAGCACATGAAACAGTAGACCAGTGGTGATTTATAGCGCCCGGAACCTGTCCCGGAAATCTGATAATTGTGGTTGGGGCAACCAGCGTCACATCTCCGACATCCGAAGAACCACCTCCAACAAATGTTGTATTGGGTTTTTTTAACGGTCTAACTGCAGTTGGCATTCCTATTTCTTTCTTACCTAATTCTTTCTGCAAAGCTTTGGCGTATTCCTGCTCCTCTTCTGTCCACTCTGGCATTCCGACCAGCTCGATATTTTTTTGGAATAATTCTGCGGCCGCTTTATTCTGCTGTCTCTGATGAATAGCTGACAGAACACGAACCTCTGATAACTCAGTACCTGTGGATAAGGCGGCACCTTTGGCACAATTGACTACTCTCTGGTACATTTCTTCAATGCGATCATCTGTATTTCGCAACATATACCAGACACTTGCTTTATCAGGCACTACATTGGGAGCCTCTCCTCCTTCAGTGATCACATAGTGCATTCGATAAGTATAATGGAGATGTTCCCGTAAATAGTTTGTAGCAACATTCATAATTTCTACTGCATCAAGCGCACTGCGTCCTACCCAGGAACTTCCGCCGGGGGCAGCTTCCCCTTTGAAGGTAAATATTACTGAATATAAGGCATTCCCGAATGTACCATAGGAGGTTAAAAATTGGCTACTAAAGTGATTGTCGATCACAGCATCTACATCTTCGAATAATCCTGCCCGAATCATATATGGCCGGCTGATAACCATTTCCTCTGCCGGAGAACCGAAGAGTTTTATAGTTCCTTTTATATCATATTTTACCATAGCCTTTTTTACTGCAACGGCAGCTGATACTGCAGCGGCGCCCATGGTATTATGTCCGCATCCATGTCCAGGAGCTCCTTCAATTATCGGAGCATGTCTGGGTACCATTCCCTTTTGAGAGATACCAGGTAATGCGTCAAATTCAGCCAAAATCCCGATAACCGGTTTTCCCGTTCCGTAGCTGCCGACAAAGCATGTGGGCATTCCTGCCAGATTACGTTCAACAGTGAAACCTTCATTTTCCAGCGTTGATGCTAGAAGTTCGGATGATCTGTACTCCTGTAAACCAAGTTCTGCATATGACCAAATCGCATCGCTGATCTTTCCGTATTTCTCAAAAACAGAAAATTTATTCAACCAGTTTAATATATACTTTTTTTCAGGATATATCTCAGGGTTTGTAATATCCTGACCATTAGAAATACTAAATGCTCCAATGAATAATAACCAAACAATTATTCGAAATAATTTTCTCATTGCTCTTATTATTTAATAGTTATGACTTAGTTCTTTTATTCTATATTTTGTTCAACAGTATAGATATATCCATCTTTTACCAGAATATTGCTTAACCATAAGTTTGGACCATGCAGGATTTTTCTACTCGGTCAGTCATTTTGAATCTCTGATACACATTGATAGTATTATCTATATTTCCATTTTCATCTACACTATCAAATCATAATTTATTAAAAGCTTTGAATATCAATGTTTTGCAATAGATTTAAGATGTTTAAGCATCATCTTCTGGGCATCTTCTAGTTGTTTCACCCTATCAAATTGCCTCTGTGTGGCATCGGCTAAGTTCTTCCTTCGGATTTCAATCATTCGCTGCACTTCATCCGGAGCAATACCACCCTGGCTGTTTGTTACCCTGACGAAATAGATGGGGTCTAATAATTCGCGAACCCTCTGATCTGTCATTTTTAATTCTTTACCTATCACTTTCATAGCTTCTTCATCAAGCATATCGGCTTTTGCCTGGGAAGCAGGGATACCCTTTTTCTCTGATTCATTAACAAAGTAATGTACAATCTCATGGGCTGTCCTGTAGTCAATTCCATAGTCTCTAACCATTTGATTTGCAAGTTCTGTAGCGCAGGAGAAACCTTTTCTTGCGACTTCCAGCATCCTATCCTCGTTAACAGTAATTCCATTCAGTTGCTTGATCATTGGGGAGAGATATGAATCAATTCCATCAAGAGCACAGATTGGTCCATCTTGCATATGTAGCATTTCCACCATATCACCATGAGGGCATCGCGTTGACATTGCAGCTATATCTGTCAGATATCCCATGGTTTTCGCAGCTCCCACCCTTACTCTTTCTAAATACGCCTGATTGCTGTTCTTCTGGGGCATCATGAAACTGTCCCCTCTGTATTGGTCTTCGATAAAACCATATTCGAGTGTCGACCAGTAGTTCAAGTCCAAGGCCATTCTACTTGCTATATTCATGATATTGGTAATACCGGCGACTACTATAAGAAATCCGTCTGAATAGCCAACAGCATCATTGCTGTTTTCAATGATACCATCCATTCCAAGATAATCAGCAACAATGTTCCGATCAACATCCCAACTAGTGCCTGCCAGAGCGCCACAACCAATTTCGCTTAAATTCATCAGGTTGTAACTTTCCTCAACAATTTTCATGCTTCTCTCAACCGCATCATTTACAGATAATAAATAGTGACCGAAGGTCATCGTTTGAGCATGCCTCATATGAGTATACCCAGGCATTATTGCCATTTTATATTTCTCCGCTGTATTGATTAGAGCTTCCTGGTAATCGTGAATGATGCTCATTGCAATAAGTAACTTATGTCTGACCGGCATCGTCTGGCGGTTAGGAGGAGAAGTCCTCGCAATGTTTATATTCCCCCCTACTGGCTTCCCCAGTTTATCAATCACATAATTTTGTTCAGCCACAAAGCCTGAATAATAATCATCATCATCATCAGGCTTCCAGCACTCTAATAACAGTGTGGCCACTTCTGGTCCATATTCCTTTGGTATAATCTCTTTATCGATCAGCATGGTGGCCCAAGCAACATTTATCCACCTCTCATAACCTTCTTTATGTAAATCGTTTACCCGATTAATAAAATCGGTCTCGTAACAATGACGAGGCCAGGCTCCTTCAAGAAGACGCAGTTTCGTATCGTGGGGTGGCTGAGCCAATAAGATCGAAAACACACTGATAATATTTAATAAAATGATAAACAGTCGTCGATGTAATCTTTTCATGATAAGTGATTTAAACTGTGAATTAATATTATTTTCTTGGAATCAGTAAATGAATAAAACCTTCAATTTGTTAAGCTTCTTCTAGGTGTTCAATAGTTAGATTTAAAGGTTAAGCCCCTTAAAATATGGGACTTAACCTTCAAAGAAATAGCATTTTCTAATGAGGATTTCTATTTTTTTTATAGAAGTTGAGACTTAATACCCCGGATTCTGATCATCAAAACTGATTTCATTATTTCTCTGAATCTCATAGCTAGGGAATGGCATAAGTAATCTGTATTCCTCTATTGGATCTAGAATAGATCCTATAACAGGTTCACTAGAATTCATTACCTCTTTGAATTTTTCCAGCCCAAGCCTGACGGCATCAAACCAGCTATGACCTTCCAAGGGTAATTCCCACCTTCTTTCTTGAAATACTGCTTCTCTGAATTCTTCCTGGCTGAGTCCAGATAAATCAACGGTGGAGGGTGAATTGATATCTTCACCGGCAGCTCTTCGCCTAACTTTATTTATAGCATTATATGCGATTTGATTTGGGCCGTTTAATTCATTAACGATCTCAGCTTGCATCAGAAGAGCATCCGCATACCTGAGCAAGGGTATATCTATTCCATGCCCTATTACATTTGGTTCCGGATCAAGATAGCATTTGAATAACGGTTGGTTCCATCCCTGTGCCCATCCCGGATCATCCACATTTAATGTATCACCACCAGGTTCTATATATTCAGTCATAAACAGTGCATCTTTCCTCGGTCCTTCAGGATAATTATTATAGTACGGCCATTCAGAATAGTAAAGAGGATTCCCCATTTCGCCGTTTGTATTAACTCCAAACAGGGGACTGAAATCATTCATGTGACCGCTCAAGTTTATATACTGGATCGCAAAAATGAATTCATTGTTATCATTGGGATCTAGCCATAAATCTCCCCAATTCTCCACCAAACCATAGTTCTTGTTATTAATTACCGGTTCAATAGATATTTGTGCATCATTCCAGTTTCCAAGAGTCATATGCACCTTGCTCAGTAACATTTCTGCAGCCACCTTATTTGCACGTCCATCTTCAGTTACCTCCGGTAGATTATCTATACCGAATTCTAAGTCCGGGATAATGATTTCATCATAAATTTCACTCACAGGACTACGCGGAACATGAACTTCATCAGGATTAGTGGGTACACTTATATATTTTGGCACATCTCCAAACATGCGCAAAAGATTAAAATAGTGAAATGCACGCATGAATCTTGCTTCTGCAAGAATTACGCTTTTCTCATTATCGTCATTGAATGTAACTTCATCAATAAAATTTGTTACTAAATTGGCTCGTTTGATACCCTCAAAGCTTTCTTCAAAGATATTGTTTAGACAATTATTGGTCGCCTCTATTTTATATCTATCAAAATTACCTTCGCCACCACTCATACGAGTACTAATAATCTCGGAGGCCATCCAATTGACAGGCAATATCCCGTACCTATTACCATGGGATCTTTTTAGAGTCTGGTAAATACCATCCGTGGCGGCACGAAGGTCTTCGGGTGTCTTTATTGCAGCTTCCGGTGTGAGCAAACCAAATGGTTCTTCTTCAAGGAACTTCTCGCAAGAGAATGCGAACAGCAATAAGGAAAACGATAATATAGATAATAATATATTTTTCATGTTTTTTTCTTTTGATGGTTAAAAAGTCATGTCCACACCAAATGTATATGTCCTTGATTGTGGATAGGAGCTCATATCAATTCCCCAGTTCACACCAAGTGATCCTCCTTGCTCCCCATGGTCGTTCACTTCAGGATCATACCCATAATAATTAGTGAATGTGTAAGCATTGATCACGTTGAAAAATATCCTGAGTTTTTCGATGAATCTTATTCCTCTGAATGAGTATCCGAGGGAGACATTTTTTAATCTTACAAATGTGCCATCCTCAATCAGGGTAAAATCGGTTCCGATCTGAGGGCGTGAGGCTTTTATATTCTCTGCAGGTTTAATATACCTTGCATCAGGGTTTTCTTCTGTCCAATAATTCCCGACCACTCTTTTCTGTTCGTTATACCTCACGAAACAAAATCCGATTGTCTGGCCATTAATTACATTACATATGTCATGACCAATCATTCCCTGAAAGAAGAAATTCAGATCGAAATTTTTGTAGCTAAACCAGTTAGATAAACCGAACTCAAAATCTGGATAAGGATCTCCGATTTCGGTGATATCTTCGCTGTCAATCCTGCCGTCTCCATTTACATCTATTATTTTAGGATATCCAGGATAACACTTGATGTCATTCACTACATCGGGGTTCATGGTTTCAAGCCATGCATCTACATCAGCCTGGTCTCTGAAAAGGCCATCCTGTTTCCAACCCTGGAATGCACCCAAGGAGATTCCTTCATCAATAAGGGGACTTTTAACCCATGGTAGTGAACTTGGTAGAGAAACGTAAAAAGGTTGTGCCAAACCTATTTCAACGATTTCATTTCTATTGAGATGAAAATTACCTCTTATATCCCATTGAAATTCCTGATTGAATACTATGGCATTCAAAGCAAGTTCAATGCCTTTATTCACAACCGCGCCAGTATTCTGAAGGGTACTATTGAAACCTGAGCTGAATGGCAGTTCTACACTCATTAATAAATCAGTAGTCTTTTTGTTGTAAAGATCTAATGTCAAGTTAAATCTGTTTTCAATGACTCCAAGGTCAATCCCCACATTTAACTGACTCGTGGTTTCCCACTTCAAATCCTCATTGGCAAAACTATTCGGATATAATATATTTGCAGCAGACTCATTTATTGGATAAACACCTACACCCAGACGACTTAACGATCTATATGAACCAATTTCCTGATTCCCGGTTACGCCATAACTTATTCTTGCTTTTAGTGTACTGACAAAGTTCTGATTTTGCATGAAAGACTCCTGGTCAATTCTCCACGAAGCTGCTCCCGAGGGAAAAAATCCCCATTTATTATTGGGTCCGAATTTAGATGAACCATCAGCTCTTGCTGTGAATGTCAATAGGTACTTATCAAGAAATTTATAGTTGATACGCCCTAGAAACGAGGCAAGTGAAGATTTGGTCTTGCCATGATATGGTGCAGAATACTCAGTTCCTGAATCCATTGCATAAGTTTCCACTGCATCATTAACAAAGCCTTCTACTGTTGAGTTATAACTTGATGAGTTGATTACCTGGAAAGTGGCTCCACCAAGAACATTGAAATCATGAATGCCATCAATATTCCTTGTCCAGTTGACAGTATTCTCATTGAGAATCAGCATCCTGTTTGAATTATTCACATAGGCATTTCCGTTATCAAGCCTCCCTCGTTGAGATATTTTGTCATGATACTTGTTCTGATCAACGTTTCTTTCATCTGTGGCAAGGGATGTTCTAAATCTGAGACCTTTTACCAACTCATAATCGAGGTATAGATTGGCTAGCAATCTTGATGTTTTGAAATTATTTCTGATACCTTCCACATCAGGGATAGGCCTCCCCCTGTTTTGCAACAGTGGAACAGTCATCTCATTATTATACCGATAAGTGCCATCGTCATCCTTAACAGGTTCAAATGGATATGCCATTAATGCCTGTCCGACTACATTATTTCCTGTCCAGAAATCTGTGGTATGAGTCCATGATCTGTCATGATCACTATACGTATAAGTGATAAAATTCCCTAATTTCAGCTTTGGACTTAACCTGGCTTCCAGATTGGTCTTAAATGAATACCGATCCCATTTTGAATACTTGACTACTCCTTCCTGGCTGAAATAGTTGCCAGATACATAGTATTTAATATTCTCACCGCCTCCTGTGGCGCTTAATTGATGTGATTGGACCGGTGCTTTTTGAAAGATCAGATCTTGGTAATCAATATCGGGATATGCTGAATTGGGAACCTCTTCAGGAAAATACACATTCTTACCAGTTTCATAGTTTGCGTTATCATTCGAAGCCCTTGCATATTCAATTATCTCATCCCGATTCATCATCGGATATTTCCTGCTTACTTCTTGGATTCCATAATATCCGCTGTAATTGAACCTTATTTTTTCGCCGTAATTCCCCGTTCGTGTGTTAATTATAATTACACCGTTAGCACCGCGTGCCCCGTAGATTGCTGTTGCAGATGCGTCTTTAAGAACATCTACTGAAACTACGTCATTGGGATTAATGGTCTGCAACCCTCCTGTTCCTATAGGTATTCCATCTATTACATACAATGGATCGTTACTACTGGTAATTGATCCTGTCCCTCTGATTCTGATGGTAACTGGCGCACCTGGTTCAGCAGTAGTCATCCTGACATTTACACCCGCCACCTGTCCACGCAATAACAGATCAGGCGAGTTCACAGGAAGTTGTGTGATAACTTCCTCGTCAATACTTGAAATAGAACCAGTGAGATCGTTTCTCTTAATTGTGCCATAGCCAATTGCTACTACTTCTTCCAGACCAATAATGTCGGGTTGAAGTGAAATGTCAATGACCGTCCTATCTCCTACCTGGATTTCTTTTGTAAGCATTCCCACAAAAGAAAAGACCAGTGTGGCATCATCTCCTGGAACCTCGATTTTATAGTTACCATCGCTGTCTGTGACTGCACCTACTGTGGTGCCTTTTAATATAATGCTTACTCCAGCCAGGGATTCACCTGTATCTGCACCCGTCACCTTCCCAGTTACGGTTTTCTGCTGTAAGGATCTTTTTACTTCTGAGATGTACTCTTTTTTAGAAAGAACCACCTGCCGATCTAGAATAACACACTCTACATCTGTACCAGCAAAGATCTGCTTTAGTGCATCTTCAATGTGGATATCCTTAACACTTATACTTACTTTCCGGTTGAGATCCACAAGGTTCTTGTTGCAGAGGAAGAAAAACTCACTCTGTCCTTCAATATTATTTAATACTTCATCCACAGAAGCCTCTTTAAGATCAAAACTTAGGGTGGCGTGCTGTGAATAGGAGTTGGTCGCAAGAACCTGTAAAATCGGGAGAAATGATATTATTAGTATATTTCTCATAATTTTGATGTATTTTTGGGAGCAGGTCGATCGTATTTGCTTCCATGCATTTGATGTTTTTTTCATAATTTCGTTGTGTTTAGCATTTAAAACTCAAGCTTTGATTGATTGTGTTATTTGCTAAATGCCCGAGGAAAGCGTGCTAGCGCTTTCCTCTTTTTTCGGTCAGCTGTCAGGTTTTAGTTTCATAGGTGTATTGGTTTTAGTGAGACATTGGGTTAATAAATAGTAGCAGATATTCTTCTGCTTTTTGTAGGTTATATTGCATTAGGGCCTGTAATACAGTTCTATTCTTCTTTTCTCGAATGAGCCGTCTTCATTTATCTTCCTTCCCAGGTCCCGGTATTCAATGGGAGCCGATATCTTAAGCAGCTTCAGTACTTCATCTATTGTTTCATCCTGAAAAGAAGCCCTGTATATAAAAGATTCAAGGGTTTTATCCTTGAATACGATATTTACATTGTACCAGAGATTTAACTGGTGTACCACCTGACCTAAAGGATCATCCTTAAATACCAATTTTCCTTCTTTCCATGCGATGACCTGTTCAGCATCTGCTGAAATGATTTTGCTTTTTTGGCTTGTCTGGTCGTATTGATACATCTGATCCGGCTTTAGCTCCATCTTGTTCACTATCCTGCCATGACGATCTATATACACTTCGATTCTTCCGCTTACAAGTGTCACTTCTTTAAGCTTTTCTTCGGGATATGCGCGCATATTAATGCTTGTTCCGTAAGCAATTGCTGTAACTTCATTTCCCTTCACGATAAAAGGCTTATTTAAATTGGATTGAATCTCAAAATAGGCTTCTCCTTCAAGTGATACATCTCTTGATTTCCCTTTGAATTCAGTGGGGAAGATAAGCGTGGAACCACTGTTAAGCCAGCCTGTAGAACCATCAGGAAGGTAAAACTTACAGCGGGTAGCTGCCGGTGCGTAGATCTCGGAAAATGATATTCTGTTATCAATGGTAAAGATCTCATTCCTGACAATTACTAGGTAGACTACAAGCGGTATGAACAAAACTGCTGCAATTTTACTAAAGATATTGATCAGTCTACTGATGCCTCTAGTTTGATCTATTTTGCGCGATTCCTCTATCCTGATATCATGATGGATACTGTTCAGGATCGATTCTTCATTGTAAGCCGGGATTTCTTCGTTTCCGGGTATTCCATCCCAGTACCTTTTATTTTCATTGCGGAGGCTGGTTTCTGCTTGAAAATCTGCAAACCAATCTAAAATGAGCTCTTTCTCCCCCTTCTTCTCTTTTCCATCCAGAAACCTTTTAATTACCTCAGCATCAACCTTTTTCATTCAGCGAATCTTAAATCAGTTCAATATGTGAAAATGAACCCGAAAGTCGTCCGCTTCCGGATTCATTTTGCTAACCACTAACCTAAAACTACATATACTATTCTTGTAGAACCAGTTTCTGTTAGAAGTCTCTCATCTATATGTTCCAAAAATCGTTAAAACTCCCAGAGCTTTAGGTAATTTTTATTAAGATAAAATAAAAACAAGTGGACAAGAATAATGCACCCTGATCAAAACTAATTGATAAACAGAGAGAAGAACAGGACTGAAATCAAACGATCATCAACCAATGTCTTTCGAATGAATGTTTTGGCATTGGTTAGGTGATTCTCAACGGTCTTCTTGGTTACTCCCAGTTTTCGTGCTATTTCCGAATTGCTGAATCCGTCTTTTTTGCTAAGCAGAAAAATAGTTCTTTGACGCTCTGAAAGCTTTTCTAAGATTTTTTCAGCATTATCTAGCAGATTTTCATATTCTAATTCAGAATCAACTTCTGACTCTGTAGGATCAGCTATTTCCCTGAAGATTTTCAGGTGCTGCCTCTCTTCGGCCATTTGTCTGAAGCGTTTCCTGATAATATTAAAGCATACCTTGAATATCCATGCATCCAGATTCTTCACCTCCTTCAGTTTGATCCTGTCTTTCCAAAGATTGTAAAATACTTCCTGTACCACCCCTTCTGCATCTTGCTTATTCCTCAGGTATCTTACAGAAAACAAATACACCCTCCTGTTATATCTGTAAAAGATGTCATCAAAAGAGAGCGCATCCCCTTTGATTAAATTCTGTATAAGCTTTATATCACCTTTATCCCTGGTCATTTTGTGGTATAGTATAACAATATTAAGAAAATTTTATTAACCGTTAATGAAGGATATCATCGAATCGAAAGCTATATTTATTGAAGTCAACTCTTTCAAAACAGATATAAAAACCATCAAGGAAAATCGAAAGAAGCCAGGAAAAAACCTGAAATCACTCCTGATCCACACCACAGCTTTAATCCTCACCTGTGTTTTGATCTTCATAGGTGTTCTGATAATCACAAGATGTGAAAAGTTGCCTCTCCAAACCATCATGTGAGGTGGAGCATGTGGAGGTGGATGCGGGTACTTGTTCTTCGCAAGAAAGAAGTATAATGAATATAAATAAAGAAATGATCCTTCTCATTTCGGTGGAGCTAAAGGATACTCAAGTTATTCTGAAAGAGTGAGAGTATCAAATGAATTCGATATTATGTACTCAAACCCTTCTTATTGGTTATTTTTAACACAGCGAACTGACAAACCATCATCTTTGTAACCAGCAGGGTGACCTATAGTCTCATTATCATATCCTAACGAACGGTTATATGCACTATGGTCTGCTAATTCAGTTGAAGACCAATAGAAACCAGTATTATGGAAAGAACGAAATATGCCATCGGGATATCTACTCCCTCCTGGAAGAGCTGTAAATCCACTTTCATTTGAGGCTCCAAGATTTGGACTTTTCCAGTGAGCATATCCAACTTCTTTCAATTTACCTCCCGCCACGGACGCTCCTCCCAAACGATTAATGAGAACTAACCACTCTTCATCACTTGGTAGATGCCAACCGTCTGGGCAAACACCTTGAACGTTACTCGGAATTGTATTACTACTTGCTTCACTATTCATTGCTGTGGTCCATGTATATAATGCACCATATTCATTACCATTTGATGAGAGATTTTCCTGCCAGCAATATGCTTTGTCATTATAATCCAGTGAACTCCATTCTGACTGATCTTCGACATAGGGAATAGCTGATCCATCAGAGTAGTGTGTGGCTCTTAAATTCTCTGCCATCCATATTTGATCTCCTATTTTAACAGTCATATATACATTACCATCGATATCGGCAACAGTACCTGCATAGTTATTTGGTATAATACCCTGCTTATTAAGAAGATCGATCAATTCGGAGACTGTTATCAATGGTTCTTCTCCCCCAACTCCATCAACAATTAAATCCCCTCGTACTCTTAAATTACCATTCACATCCAGTTTCTCAGATGGAGAATTAGTCCCAATGCCCACTTCACCTGCACTAGTAATTCTCATCCTTTCGTAAATCGAAGTGCCATCATGACTTGTATGGAATCGTATTGTTCCGTAATCAGAAGTTGTATAAAAAGCTAATCCATTGCTTTTAGCACTTACAACACCTGTTTTATTAAACCCTTCCAAGCCCGTATAATTTTCTGAAGTTGCCCCAAGATTTATTGTACCCAAACCACACTCTAAATGAAGACCTGTAGAAGCTAAATTTCCTGTGCTATTGTTTTTTAAAAAAAGAAACCACCTATCAGTTCCATTAGAGACATCACCTTCAACCGTTAATAAATTAGTAGGAGTAGTAGTTCCGATTCCTACATTACCCCCGTAGGGGTTTAAGCTTAAATCTCCATTTATATTATTCTGTAGCCTTAGATCACCTTGATCAGAATCCCACCACATGTATGCTTTGACCTGGCCATCTTCCAAGAATGAATACTGAATATCCTGGCCTGTTGCAGCAGAAATAACAAACTGGCCTAATGTAGGTACGTGAGGAGCACTCAAAAAAAGTGGGCTTAGAGGTGTATTGGTACCAATACCAATGTTCCCTCCTGAAGGATTCAGATTTAAGTCACCTTTTGTTTCATTCTGTAATCGAAAATCCTCTTCACTAACGTCATACCAGAAATGGGCTTTGTAACTATCTGCTTCATATATTGACAGGAAAACATCATCATTAGCCTGAGAAGACAATGAAAATTGTCCCCTAAATGGTATTGGAGAACCATGAAGATGAAGATAGGTTTCTGGATTAGTGGTGTTTATCCCTACATTGCCTTCACTAAAATTGATGCCACCGATAACTTCCTCCCATTTTGTATCACCCGGTTCTCCTTGCGGGCCGGGAGGCCCTTGTTCTCCTTGTGGTCCGACATCACCCTGATCACCTTTCAGCCCTTGTTCTCCTTGAATGCCCTGCGGACCAGGAGGGCCTTGCGGTCCCTCATTACCAGATTCAGCGAACAAAGCATAGGGGACGCTCAATAATGGGCTGGAGCCAAGGTTAACTCCGTTTACGGTGATATCCAGGAAATACGGCCCTGCTGACCAATCTACCACCGAAAAATCATCAGAGGTTGTTCCTTCCCCTATTACAACATTGACCAACCCAAACTCATTGGTTTCGGTGTTGTGGATCTCGAGATAAGCGGAAGCCCCTAATTCATCAACAATACTTGTCTGTAAGGATATCGTTTCATTTACTTTTACAGTTCCGTCTGTGTTGCGAAGGATGGCCTGGTAGTTGAATCCTTGTGGAGCTTGGGCAAGAAGGATACCTGCTATTGATAAGAATACTGAGGTAACTATTATCCGTTTCATAGCTATTGAATTAGAAGGATATTCAAGTTACCCCAGTATAATGAGAATGTCAAGTAAATCAGCAGTAAGGTAGTCAGAAGGTATGCCGAAAATCAGACGATCTTACCTTCAGTGGTATCTTACCTTACCTGGAAGATGAAATTCGATGTCTGGTGATACCTTCAGGTGACCTTGACTGAAATAACCGATAAACTGAACCCACTTATGCCGGCTAATTCCACTTCAATAAGAAGTTATTTATACCATTATGTACTAATGTCAACTGTATATCCTGTATCTGATTGATATAATGCGATATAAGCACTATAAAGCAAGAAAAGACCAAAACTGTTTTGTGAAATTATGCTGAATTACACTAAATACATAAACAGCTGATAAATAATAAGTTATGCTTTCACAGAATGAAAGTATTTCTGATATACGCAAAATACACTTAACATTCACTTATTCAATGATATAAGGGATTTTAAACCTCCTGAGAAGGCGTTATATTTTGATAATCAAGGTAAAGTCCCGAATAATTTCAAATATTGAATTCTAAAAAGGTTGAGGTTGAAATAGAAAGATATTACACTCCCCCATTTTATTTAGAGTTGGCTGATCAAGTTGGTCAGTACAGCACAGTGCGTTTCTGTGAACTTAATCAGTGCCTGTGGGTACTTAATATTTTACACAACGTATAGAATATCCGTTATTAGAATCACTACTGGGCCAATTTAATTGCAGGTTTATTAAAACAAATAGCTACTGACGAAAACTGATTATTATTATATCCAATAGGGTAACTGTTTACCAGGGATACTACCCTGTAATGAAATTTAAATATTCGCTTCTATTGCATCACAAGCAGAGTTAAGGAGTTCACTTTCCCGATCGCTTTTCGCGTGATTTGCCTCAGCAGCTACCCAACCAGCCAAATCATTTGCTTCTTGAATAGATAGATCAAGCACGACATAGTCACCACGCTTTTCTGCCGATTTCAAATACCGACCGCACATATCTCTGATCATCCTATTCGCCTTTAACGCTTCGAACTCATAAGGATATAATTCTATCTCAACTCTTTCTGATTTCATTGCTTTTTCGTAACCGGTTGGCGGGGTATGCTACCCTGTCAAGAAATTGTGTCCACTAAAGGTAGTGCATAATTCGGAATAGACATTCCGGTCGTGTTTCCGGGCTGTTGAAACAAAGCTTGCTATTCGGGCATAGATCTCTGCTCCTTCGAAGGAACGGAAGCAATTGGATACTTTTAGTTTGACCTTGGCTGGTCTGACATCTCGTTCAGCCATGTTGTTTGTAAAAGGTACTTCTTCGTTGAAAGCGAAGGCAAGTACAGCCTCTTTTTCCCTGACCAGGCGTTCCACGAGATTCCGGCCCTTGGTTCGTTTATACCGGCCCTTCTGGCCCGGAGTCTTTCTTGGCGGGGGTTCGGCCTTTTCACCCATGCCGCAGATCAGGGTATATCTGGATTCAATTTGTTGCCGTCGTTTGACCCTCTCCTCCAGTGGCATCTCAAAGACATGCATCAGGAAGGTTTTGAAAACCCTGGCCCACTTACTTTGCTCATTTTCGATCAGACCTTCCAGTTCCCTGAGGATGTGTGCCCCGCAAAGTGCGTGATGCAGTTCGTTGAAGTTGAAATAACTACCCCAGCAATCATGCACCAGCCATCCGGAAAGCTGATCCAGGATGGATTGTTCGCTTTCCAATGCCAGTCTCCCCCGTTTCTCATGTACGAAAAGGTAAGTGTACAATTCTGTAGTTGCAACGTGCAGCCAGCGTAACATTTCTTCTACCCGTATCCCGGTTTCATCGGCATGGGCGGTCATGGCCTCAATGATCTTTGATTTAATGATCTCTATAGTCTCCTTAAGCTGTTTGTAGCACCGCCTCGAAGCTGAATATACCGTGGATTCATTGATGGCATATCCGAACAGGTCGCTGAACAAAATCTGTATTTTTTTGAAAGGGATCCTATAATCCACATTCAGCAATGTCGTTAGAGCTTTAACTCCCTGGCCATATTGAACAGGAGCATTGATTCCCGCAGGAGCACTGGCCTTATGCCACTTGCCGCATACAGGACATTTCCCTTTTAACAACTCATGGGCGATTACTTCCAACTTCGGTTGGGGTAAATCAAAAACCTGGCGGGTTTCTGCTACACTCAGTTCCTCATCGCTGAACTCATGACCACAGCTACATGGGCCAGGCTTATGAGTGACTGTCTTATCCGGATGTTCAACCTGTTGCAAAGTCCTTCCTTTATGGCCCTGCTGGCCTCCCTGTTTTCCCTCCTTCTTTCTCGGAAAGGCGGGCTTCTTCTGGTAACCATCGCTCGATGGCGGCTTGCTGCTGTTCCGGCTGTTGCTGTTGATTTGAGCTTTTAATGCCGCTACTTCTGCCTTCAAATCAGCATTCTCAGTCTCCAACTCAGAATACTTCGTTTTAAGCTCACTGTTCTTCTGACGTAGATCCTTGTTCTCATCCGCTATTGGTTCCAACCGATCAATGCGCCTTTGCAATTTCAGATTCTCTTTCTCCACCTGAGACAGACGATGCAGCAGAAACTCAACTTTCCTTGTAAGCTCGGATATGACTTGATCGGAAGACAAACCGTTTTTCTTTCAAAACTAATCTTCCCATATCCTGAAAATCAAATTATTGTCCCCTGTTTTATTAGAATATTCCAAACAATTGTTAGTAATGGTTTGCTTTCTCGAGAATCGGGAAAATAACCGGAATGAAGTGGCGCATAAATTGTTGATAACCTCAAATTTTCTTTACTTTTAGATACCAGCTAAACAGTTACCCAATAGGGTAAGAAAGTCAAATGAAATCTCAGTAGGATCACTTGAAGGTATGAGCATATATAGCACTTCTATGTAAAGTGGAGACTTACCCTATCTGGAGGGAGAAAGTCGAAGCATGATGATACCTTAAGGGGTTCTAACAGTGAAAAGGGGGCACATATCGGTACCCCCCTTCACATAAAATATTTATTCTCCTATTAATGCTTCAATATTATCTCCCTTCCTAAAAGTTCTCCATTCACAGTCCTTATGTGTAACACATAGGATCCGGGAGTAAGATCAAGACTGGTATTCAGCTCAAAGTGATGTTCAACATTCTCCTTGATCATTCCCGAATACATGTGCTGGACGGTCCTGCCATACATATCAACCATTTCAATAATGATCTCATGTGGCATTTCGTTGGATATGTCAACGCAGATGAAATTATTGAAAGGATTTGGATAGATGTTCAACCTAGCTGCTGGATCAACAACTGGAGCGCTCTTTTTAACGTCCTTGGAATGAATGACAATTGATCCACCTCCAATTACAGTCGTAGGATCAGCATCATCAGCATTCCCAATCTGGTTATCATACACAACTTCATCTCCATCCCAGATCTTGATCCTGAACATATCTTCTCCTCCATTAGGTTTTAAATCTCCATCTACAGCAGAAAGCATGAATCCGTATTTACCTGTTCCATTGATCGTTCCTTCTCCTTTGAACATGGCCTTAGAACCGGCAATAACAAGCCAATCATAGACATAACTGTTAAAATTAAGATCGCCGGTCTTGAATTGGAATTCAGTATTTCCGGTAGGGATATTTGATCCTTTCTTATACTTTGAAACAAAACCAAAGTTGGCTTTTCCTGTTAATAATGGATCAGCGATATAGGCACCTTCGGGTGATTCTATCCAGCCGCCGCCGGTGACAAAACCTTCGGAGGCATCGTATACAACAATGTACTGATTAACGGATTCAACATCACTTCCACCATCTTTGTCGGTTACTGTTATTGTAACGGTATACACGCCAGGATCTTTATACGTATACTGAACCGAGGCAGAAAAGGAGTTAGACTGCACTGTTTCACTGGTGCCATCACCAAAATCAAAAATACAACCATATGATGCATCATTTGAACCGGCAGGATCATTATACTCTACCGTAAGCTCAACGGGTTGGGCAGTAAGAGCTACTGGTTCCAAGGGTAATATGATCTTTTCAATTTCAGGTATAACATTGTTTACACTGAGATCAAATAATGCCGATGCAGTTTCTCCATTACCGTCATCAACAGTAACAGTGATAGTCTGGTCATCAGCTGGTCCGTCATTGGCAGGATAGCTCCACGACCATGTCCCGTCACCATTGTTCACCACAGACCCTGCAGATACCGTTAAAGTCAGTGCATCACCATCCGGATCACCGACGGTTCCGGTATTTGTAGCTGTCATACCTTCATCCATGTTGACTTCAGCATTATCAGGAGCGATGTAAGGTGGCTGATTGGTAAGTTCCGGAACATCTCCTTCAATGCATAGTAATGCAAAACATGTGGCCAACTCCTTGCTTGCTCCCCAGGCACAAAACCACCATCCTTCTTCAAAGGATTGCGGTGCTGTATAAACCCGATTAACCAGGTCAGTAAACCAGTCATTTTCTCCGTCACAGCTCATTTCTACAGAATGCAACTTAAATGCTTTCATTAGAGTAAAGAGTAACTCAACATAATTTTCTAACCACATATTATCATCTTGAGTGTTACACCAGTGTTCAGCTAAGAATTCGTAGGCATGTAAAACCCTGTCCACATTTAAATCTTCTCCTAAAAGTGCCATCTCAACCAAGAGATGAGCCGTGTTTATCATATCTGGAACATCTGTTCCAGGATCAAACCTGACACCACCCCAGCTTTCATCATCCTGGATATAGTCAACCCAGTTACTCAGCTTGTCTTTGATATCCTGTGGTATTTCGACACCAGATCTTTCAGCACAAATAAGGCCATATGCCACATTTCCCACAACATAATTATCGTTATTCCAACTTCCGTTTACTTGCTGTGAATGCTGCAGGTACAAAACCATCTCCTCCATCAATTGCATAAATGTTTTTCCGTGCACTACAGGATTGGAAGGATAGTCGATAAGATATGAAGCCATACGGCTTGAAGCTATGGCCATCATAACAGCACCTGTAGTATAGTTATTTTCAAATGGATAAGGATCATTAAAGTAAATCCCAAGTCCATCGCCATCAGACTGGGCCTGGCTGAATAAATAATCAAATCCATCAATTATCTGTTGGTAATACTCGAAGGAGGGATCATCAAATGGCATATGTTCATTCTTATGGGCAAAACTGCAAAATTCTGCCAGAGCAAACCCTGTTATGGTTACCGGTGCATCATTCTGTACATAACAATCAGATTGTCCATTCCAGGAGCCATCATCTCCACCCCCTTCATTATTCTGCTGACCGGTAAGCCAATCCAGTCCTGAACTTATACGTTCTTCACTATTTTTGATATAGACATCAAAATAGTCCATAAGTCCATGATTTCCATTATCATCATCTGCCGCCAGAGTGATAGTTCTCAAACCGACCGGTTCGGAAACTGTATTCCATTCCCACGTCCAATTACCGGTAATATCATCAAAAGACAACTGTCCGGGGTAACTGCCCACTTTTAACGGTTCTCCTTCCGGATCCGTAATTGTCCCTGAATTGGTGGCAATTTCGCCCTTATCCACATAAATGGTATTCTGGTCAATGGTAATAACGGGCAGTTGATTTGCCGGTGTTAATTCTACGTGTATGGCAGATACCGGATCATAGCCTTCACCGCCGTCAGCTGTTACATCAATATCATAATTTCCTGCATCCATCCCTTCAGTGTCTAGGGTCCATGTCCATGTTCCATCACCGTTATTAACTAATTCACCCATGCTTGCACTGAGCTCGGATAAAATGAAACATGGATCATACAGGCTAATCGTTGTGGTCAGAGTTGTCCCCTGGACTTCATTAAAGACGGATTCTGTAATTAATATTACTGATGATGCGGGATCGAATTTGGCTACAAAAACATCGGTGTGATAATCTCCATAATTAACTGGATCTGCATTCCCGGCATGTGGATGAAGGGGAAGATCAACACAACTCCAGCCCAGGACACTCCATCCGGTTGCATAAATCATTCCCGCGTCATCAGCACAGACACCACTACCGATATCACTAGTCGCACCTCCTGCCATCACATGCCATTTTAAATAACCATCATTATCAAGTTTTATAATACCAAGATCTGCACCGCCTTGAGCAGGCAAAACCGGATCACCCCAATTGTTTTGATCTCTGCATGCAACAAACAGATCTCCATTATCCATAAGAATTATATCATTCCCCTGTTGACCGGCACCTGTACCAAGAATGGTATGCCATTGGGGAATACCATCTGTACTAATCTTTGTTACAAAGATGTCATCACCTTCATTCCAGCCATAAGAAACACGGGGAGTTCCCCATTCCATAGCATCCCACTCGCCTTGTGTATAACCTGTTGCATAGATATTTCCTGCATTATCAACAGCAATATCGTGACAATGATCGCTTTTATTTAGCGTTGATGTCGTACCGATAAACATATGCCATAACCTGGTTCCGGCCGAGTTTAGTTTTGCAATAAAACCATCAAAGTCTCCTCCATTATGATCAAAACCGGTCAGGGGTGTACCCCATGTTCCGGTGCTGCTTCCGCCTACATAAACATTGCCACTGGCATCTACATCAATCTCACTGCCGTAGTCCCCCTTGCCATTACCGTTAGATCCTCCCATAAATGTATGCCACACATAATCTCCGTCTAAATCCAGCTTTACAGCAAAAGCATCATATGCCGAGGGATCGGAATGCTGATTGATTATATTGTTTTGATAGTCATCAACAGTCCAGGGAAGTCTACTGTGTCCTGAAACGTAAAGAAATCCTTTATTTTCATCTAATGTGATTCCATTGGCATAATCTTCATATGATCCTCCCAGGAAGGTAAGCCATTCTATAACACCCTCAAATGATAACTTAGCCACATAAGCATCCGGTCCAACACCACCTGCGTAGTGATTATGTATAATTGGTGGCAAATTGTTTTGCCAGGTTCCCGAATAACCACATACATAGATGCCATCTGCACCTGCTACAATATCCTGGCATTCTTCGCCTCCGGCACCTCCCAAATAAGTAAGCCATTCGACATTCCCGTCTAAAGACATCTTAGCAACATAACCATCTCTGCCTCCGTTAATTGTATACGGTCTATTTATGATTGCCGGGTAAACATCCCAGGTATCAGTTGAAAATCCGGCGATATACAGATTATCCCCCGCATAGGCTATAGCTTTTCCTTTTTCTTCAGGCCATTCGTTTGCAGTCCCACAGAATGTATGCCATGTTAAAGGTGGCGCCTCTTGTGCATTTAAAGTGCTTGATATACTTATTATTGAAATACAAAACATAACAAGCATTTTTCTTTTAACTTTAAATAGCTTCATAATTTCTAATATTTTACTATGAGTATGTAATTGTAAAGATCCGGTCGGTTAGGATTCAAGTAATGTTACTTAATTTCAGGTAAAGTCTTAAGATCAGTTTAAAATCAATCAAAAACTGTTAAAGAACAGTAAAAGCATTGATAAACAAATAAGTTATCAAAAATCCAGTGTAATTATTAGGAAGTTTGATTAATACATGTAATATATTGATCAGATATTCATTGCCAGTGATTTTTAGTTGTATTGTATCCAATCCAGGTGAGTTGGGAATAATGCTCTGGGACTTTCTCCAGGAGCTGTTGATTGTGGTATTTTGGGATGTCCGAGAATCGGGATTTCTTTTTAAACATGTTTTTATTGGTTGATTTAGAGAGAGGGGGAAATATCATCTATCCCTTATATGGCTTATCCTTCCTGGCTTTTTACAAGGCAAATCATAAGCTAATGACACATTCCTCTCTCCACGGTCCAATTAAACCTCATATGATGCCCTCAGGTAAGCGTACAGCCACGATCTCCATCTCAGACACATAAACCCTCACTCAAAGGTAAAAGTGGTTTAAAACGTCCATATCAGAAACATCTCAGTCCTATTGTTTATAAGGCATACAGGAGATTTGAAAGTCTCATCATATACTCGATCTTTAAGGTCAAAAACAAGCCATATGAGAGCTTATACCGCCTGTCAGTGGACGATCTCCTCTCAGGGGCACCAAAGTACCACCCTGGCATGAAAAGCTTTATTTCACGAAACCTTTGAGAGACCTTTAATTGACAAGCAGATATTGTGTAAGGAAGTCTACTCCAAAGAATCCTTCCATATATAATGGATACCCCTTCAATTCATAATAATTTATTATAAATCAACAAAATATTTGACTGATATATTTATTGCTTCGTAACTTGTTCTATCCTAACCCTAAACCTCAGAAGTAATGAAGCGCTTATTAAGAATCTCAGTAATTTTTATTCTTACAGTTAGTTCAATACTTTTTTTTTGTTCCTGTGAGAAGGGGCCAAATCCACCCGTTGTAACAACAACCAGTGTCTCAGCGATTGCCAATACAACCGCAACAGCAGGAGGAAATGTGACAGATGATGGAGGAGCAGCAGTTACTGGCAGGGGTATTTGTTACAGTACAACTGAAAATCCCACAATAAGTAACAATAGAACGGCCGATGGCTCAGGTACTGGCAGCTTCACAAGCAGCCTGACATCATTAACGCCGGATACAGAATATTATGTCAGGGCTTATGTATCTAATAGTGTAGGAACAGTATATGGTAATCAAGTTACATTTACAACACTTCCACTTGAAGTAGTAACTGATATTGATGGTAATACATATCATGCTGTTATAATAGGAACGCAGGTTTGGATGGTTGAGAACCTCAAAACCACAAAATTGAATGATGGCACAGAATTACGCCTTGCCACAAATGATCATCATTGGGAGAATTTAAACCCATTCCATGAGGCTTATGTATGGTATGACAATGATTCTGCTTCCTTTAGAACACCTTATGGTGCTTTTTATAACTGGCTTGCTGTAAACTCTGGTAAATTATGTCCAGCAGGCTTTCATGTACCAACCGATGCCGATTGGACAACCTTAATCAGCTTTTTAGGCGATGATGTTGCAGGCAGCAAACTAAAAGAAGCCGGGACTTCCCATTGGGAAAGCCCTAATTCAGATGCAACCAATGAAACCTTTTTTACAGCCCTTCCGGGTGGCATCTGTTACATCGATGGTTCGTTCTCCTGGTTTGGCTATGACGGGTATTGGTGGAGTACTACAGAGACCGATTACGAGAATTCTACAGTCTATGGTCGGATAATGCAATATGTTTCCACCGAGGTGCCCCAATATATCAGCTCTACTAAATTTGGGATGTCCGTTCGCTGTTTGAAAGATTAACTTTCATCAAACAAAACAATATCTCCCCTGGTTCACGCTGGGGGTTTTTTATGTACTAAGAAGGGTTCTCATGGATCAGTCAATTGCCAACTATTCTTCCTTAAATCATGGCAGAGAAATCCAACAAATCATTAACATTTCTTGAGGGGCTGTGTTTTGAAACCAAGGTTGAAAATTGCGCAAGGCACCCCCTGCTTCTTGTTTCTTCTCTTTGAAAGTGGAAAGCAATTGTTGGGATCAAGCACTTAATTCTTCGAGAGCCTTCACCAGTGCATCATCCCCGGTATTTTCATACTTCATAAGGGTTTTCAGATCAGTATGGCCAGTTAATTTCATGACTGTTGTTGGTGGCATTCCTCTTTGAAGAAGTATTGTAACACAAGAACGTCTTGCCATATGAGAAGACATGAATTCATGCTTGGGTTTCTTTATTTCAATGCGCTGGTTGCCCGATAATCGCTTGATTGTGACAGTCTCATTGATCTCAGCCAGTGCCCCTACCTCCTTAATATAATCATTAAACTTCTGTGAGCTGATCCTGGGTAATTCATAATCATACTTCCTAAGAATATCAAGGGCTGGTGCAATAAATCCTTTTAAAGGCACCTTCATGGTCTTTTTTGTTTTGTATGACTCAAAGATCCACCAACCATCTTTAATATCTTCCTTCCTGAAATTCTCAATATCAGACCACCTCTGTCCGGTGAATGTGGCAAAACAGAACAGATCCCGGACTCTTTCCAACCGTGGATTATTTGAAAGATCCTTCCCGTACAATCTTTTCAGTTCTTCTTCTGACAGGGTAACAATCTCATTTTTAGTTTTTTTCTTTGCTGCGAATTGTTTATGCTGAAATTCAGTGTTGGAATGATAGTTCCTGTCAAGAGACCATTGCATAAAGGTTTTCAGTGAGGATATGTATTTGGCAATGGTATCATCCAGAAGACCATTAGCTTCATCAGTCCTTTTGTTTTCGCTGTTAAGCATAAAGGATTTGAACTTGTCATAGAAAACCAGGTCAATGTTTTCAAAGGTGATCTTGTAATGCTTCTTGACCTCAAATTCCTGAAGCTTTTTCTTTAAAGTATTGAATTTCCTAATGGTTAATATGCTTCCTGTTTGCCTCCGGTTGGTGATAAACTCCTCAAATCGTTCATAGAACTCATTCTTCTTTGGTTTAGTGGTAACCTCCCTGTGAAATTCCTTGTCCAATAATTCCTTTAATCTTTCCGAAGTCATGACCTCCTTTTGTAACTCAAGATATTGGTATGCCCTGGCCAATGCATCCTGGTATCGACTGAGGATTGTTGAAAGGTTACGCATATCGGTATTAAAAGTTGGATATTGTTTTCTGGCTTCCCGGATAACACCTTCAATAGTTCTCTTCTCATTGTTAAGCTCTTGTGAGGGATTTGTTTTCAATTCTTCCTTGACATGATCCAACCTATCTGATATTGGTATTTGGAATCGATCATCCCAGAATCTTGGTTCAATATACTGTCCTGTTGAATAAACAAATCGCTGTTTATTGAAATAGAATTTCATAATGATGAGTGAGGAAACATCTGTATCAGGATTCTTAAGATGGAATTTTGCTTTGACCTTTTTCATACAAAAATTGTTTCGGTAAATGTATGAAATAAATCGACTAGGTGCGGTTATAGGTGCGGTATTTTATTAACTTTATTTAATTTCAGTTAATTCCATTTTTCTTTTTATGATTGATTTGCTGATACTTGGTAAAAAATGAAATAATATAAAATACATAGGTTCAAGTCCTGCCCCCGCTACTACGAGGAACCCGGTGTGAAAACGCACCGGGTTTTTTTATGATGGTTCCATTCAATCCCATCTCATCTCTCTATCCGAATATTCGAACTCAGCCTTCCCTGCTTTTTCATGCCAGGAAATGGCAGCCCTGTTTGCCTTTTCAATCAGCTCCAGTGCTTCCAACCTCGGATTACCAAAAGGATCAAACAAGCCTGTCTGCTGCTTGCCGGTTTCGTCCAGGCTGCCTCCTCTCCACTGTTCCAGGTAGCCGCAATTGTGCCATCCCACCATAAACGGAAGGTTCATTATGCCTTTCAGGTAGATGCTGTATTCCTCCCCGACAGCCCTGTGACTTTCCACTTGCAATCCTTTGGATGCTTGCTGTTCTTTTACTGTAAATGCATATGAGGCGTCCCCGTTAAGAACAGGTTTGCCGGACAGCCGGTGTAATCTCTTTAATTTTTCAACATGAGAAGGTGTGAACATCTCATAGTCCTGTATTAAGAGAACATCGACATATTTACCGGCAATCTCATATACCCAGTCCGGGTGTCCCTGTCCATGACAGAATATCTTGTCCCCCAGGATCAGGTGGTTCGGATCGTATTTTAAGATAACTTCCCGGTTTGTTTTAAGCCATTGCTCAACAATACGCTTGTTCATTTCTTCCTGGTCGATCAGCCATTTTTCTTTTTCATTGGGCTCGGGCCAGACTGACACCTCGGCTATTTCCTCCCAGTTTTTCAATTCAAGATTGTAATTCTCCAATACTTCTTCAGGTGAGCTATAGTGCTGCTTTAGTATTTCCATCCATACTTCTTTTCCCAATGTCATTCCCTCGGTATTAATGATATCTGCTACCCATGGATGGTATTCAAAAGTACTCTTGTTTCTCAAGTACCGCATCTTATAAACGGTATATTCGTAGGAGGGGAGGTCTTCGTAGGTATAACCCACCAGGTATTTGTTGTCTTTATGTCTTGTGCAATATTCCCTGGCCACTTTATCTGCATGCGCTGCAAATTCATTGCTGAACACATCGGGGAACTTGGCTGTTTCCGTAATTTGCTTAACCCGTTCTGCATGAATAACCGCGGTCTTTATTTTTCCTAGATAGAATATCCCCAGTTCTTCAAAATATTCGTCGGGTAGGTTCAGGGGACGATGGAAAGGGATGGTTGTAAAACCATAATCTTTGTGGTCCTTTACGGTTTGTTCCATCCACTTTTTTATTTCAGCTTGAGCATTTGAATTGAAATATCCATCAATGAGTATGTTTTGACCAAATCTTTCAGCCCAGTACTCATTATTGTATGGAGCAAAACGGATATTTTCCTGCATGTGATTCATACCAGTCGAGATGAACTCATCACCATTTCCATCGACCAGCCACCATATATTGTCTGTCTTTTCAAGATGAACAAAATCCTTATTTCCGACAATTTCAGCCTGGTGGGGGCTCTCCGAGCATCCATAGAAAATATAGCCAGATAATACCAGAAGAAGGATCTTATATAGTTTTTTTGAAATCATTTTTTCTAAGTTTATAAAAGCTAATTGTTTAGTTGCTTTTTGGCCCATTCTGTCTGCTCCATGTTAACCTGTTTTATTCCCTGTGTTGTTGGTTCTTCCCTGTCATGCAGATCCAGCAATCCATACCTTCTTGCATTGTTTTTTATATAGGCACCACAAAGATGAAATCCCAAGCACTCAGGAATCTTGCGTAGGGCGTGCATGATTTCTCCATAGGCTTCCTCATCCTGTGTCCGGTCATACTGAGGTGGCCAGCCATGTTCCCTTCTTTGTTGATCATGCTATCTGCCAGAAGTATTGGTCTTTTAAGGTATTGAGCCCAGTAAGACATTTTTTCCGAGATATTTTCTACTGTCCCAAAGCACTGGAAACTGAAAATATCCACATAGGGCAATGCTGCTTTCAACACCTCTTCAGATATTGGGGCATTTGCTTCATATCTGTCTCCACAGATCAGGTGGTTGGGATCATACCTTCTTATTGCGTCAACAATGGTTTTATAATAGATGGTGGCTGTATCAAAGATTTCTTTCCTGCCGCTTTCCGATTTTTCCATTTCAGGATCGAATATAGGAGCTTTCCAGCTATTCCCTTCACTACTGTGTATCCAGGCAGGGCAATCAGTAAAAAAGTAGCCTACCAGTTTAGGATCATCTCTGAACCTTGCGCAGCGGTCCCTCGCCACATAATCGCACCATTCAGCAAAGGCTTCTGATTTGATATCGGGCAAGCGGGTTTCCCATTCCCACTGGTGTGATTCAATAAATGGTAGCAAGTGGAAATAAGGCATGTCCAGCCACTGGTATTCCTCAAATGTGAAACTGCGGGAGTGCCGGTGCATCTTAGGTTGAATTATTACAACCTCCTGGTCCCACCCCAGGCAGTTGAATCCCCAGTCAGAAAGATCTGCTTTTACTTTAGGAAGCCATTCCTTCATACTGTTTCCATATTTTTCTTCCCATATACTGTTGCTGGAAAGATATCTTAACGATGCGGGATCGATATGGTTTAGTCCAATACTGAATATATAATCCCCTTGCGGTGTAACCAGCCACCAACGGCCGTTCTTTTGTGCGATACTGAAGAAACTGTCTTTATTTTTTCCTGGTAATCCTGAACAACCAAAGGGGAGAAGTAAGCCAGCCCCTCCCACAAACAATAAGGAATTTAAAAAATCCCTACGATCAATTTCATATTTCGCCATTCTCAATTCATTTAATTTACTTCATGTAGTGCAAGTTATAGAACAAAAATCATAATTACCTAGATTTCTGAAGCGGAGGAATTTATCTTCTGCTCAAACAGATCACAGATACTTCTGGTATAAAAGAATCACTTAGTATTATATAGAATATCAATAACTTCCACCAGATCCTTCATCAATTCCAGGTTAGATATTTCAATCACCTTGTCTACTAAAGAAAGCCGCATTCTCCAGTATTTACAAGGGTTTGCGGCTTTTTCTATATATGCCTACTGAAACTGGAGATTCCAATAACTTAAGACTAGGAGATACTGTTATCAGTACTTTATCTGCCACATGGGTGAAATTCCTTCAATTTCTAGGGAATCCATTTTCTCCCCAAATTGCATCTTTAAATTCTCAACAAGTTTCATAGATGCATGAGTAACATAAATATCTGAATATTCTGTATCAAGAAGCATCTTTTCTACATTTCTAATATCGGGAGAGGCTCGGAGAATATCAATATTCTCTGATTGGCATTCATTCATTATAACCATAAATCCCCCCACAGCTCGCACACCCGGCCCTGCCATTGAATAATCAGTTATTAATAACGGGTGCCTTGCATTTGAGTATAACTGTGCATCCTTAATTTGAGCAGACCAATTACCTCCATCAAAACATCTAACTTTTGATATAAGAAAAATGGAAATAAAGCCAACGATAACCAAACCAATATAAATACCAGCATAAATAAGTTTTCCCTGTGTAATTTTTTTACTTATTAAATACACTACAAATAATAATATTACGATAAAATTAATTGCTTGATACCTGGATATTAATGACATTCCTGTATTTCTAACTATATCAGATATTAAAAAAAACAAGAGATATGGTAAAAAGATGAGTACAAGAAAATATGCAACTTTACGGGGTGCTTTTTTAATTGTATAAATTATTGAAGACAATATGAGAATAAGGATAATTACAGGCGCTACCAGCTGAATGTAGTTTCCTTTGAAATCAAATTCTAATATTCTAAATAAAAATTGTACTAGGTCTCTGTGCCACATAAATATAGTAGTAAATCCATTGCATTGATATAGTAACAATGTTATAAAATTTTGATTCCTATCAAGGATATTATGCCATGACAGAGAGGTGGTAATTTCTGCACGATTATTGATTAATGAGATGATCCATGGTAAATATGATGAAAGAATAATGATCAAATTGACGCTAAAAGTGATTCGAATCTCCTTTTTAAAGAATATGATGTAAAGAAAGTGCCCGAAAATGATCAGGCCAGACAAAACAGATGCGTACAAAGTCAGTATTCCTACTACTGAATATCCTATCCACCATTTTAGTTTTTTATGTTCAATTGCCTGAAGAAAAAGATAATGAAGGAAAACAATTAAGAATACCAATAGAGTATTATACCGGGCTTCATGAATATAATAATGAAAAAAAGGAGAAATGGCATACAAACTGATTGCTATCCAACCGGCCAGATTGGATTTAAAAAGAGTTTTAGCTAACAGGAACAGCAATGGAAGTGTTAATAAGAAGATAAATACATTAAATAATCGATAGCTTATTTCATTATCTCCGGCAATTCTGTACCAGATCATTAAGAAGGTATAGTGCAAAGGATTCAAATTTGTTGAGGCATACAAGCCTTTCAGTTCTGATGCAATTGATAGATTTTGCTTTTTGAGATGTATCTGATCATTATAATAGCTTATGTTTTTTATCTCATTTACTGGTATGTCAAGAATTTGGTTACCAGATGTATGTCGAATTGTTGCAACTTCATCATACCAGAATAAGTGGTAGTCTATGTGATACAATTTCAGAGATGCCCCCATAGCCAAAATAACTATGTAGAACCAAGGTTGAAGCAAAAAATGTTTAATTGCCTTCATTCCTGTTGGGATTAGATTTGAGTAAACAAGTTACGATAAATTACACCTAACTGTCCGTGTTAGGGTAGAAAGGTCAAAGCACCCCTCCATGGACTCGCGATCCGCCTTAGCCGAAGGCGAAGGCGGAGAGCAACACTGCCCCCGCTACTAAAGAAAGAGGCCGTCTCAAAAGTCAACTTGAGACGGTTTCTTTTTTTTTCCAGAGCGTCAAAAACTTGTTCATAAAAAGACCTGTACGAGCAGAGCGAGTAAGGGTTTCTGGTAGTAAGGCCTTCCCTCCTGGACTCGCGAATCCCCGCCTTAAGCGGGGTGAGCAACACTGCCATCGCTAGTAAAAGGAAGCTTCTCATCAAGATTGCTTGAAATGGCATGCAGGAAAAAAGCGCTGGATAAGCGAAACGAATAACACGGCCCCAGCTACTGAAACTTCTCTCTCACTTTAACTCTCAATCCCGCTCAAGATCCAGGGCATAAGTTGTTAATTGATTTATATTCATTATTCTTCCGTTGGATTCATGTAATTCCGTGAGTTCCTCGCCCAGTTTATTACGGGTCCCAACAATGTGTTTCTGGACCATTTCCTTCCAGAAGACCATAGGTATTTCTTCGGGTGAGACTTGTCCGGCTTTTTGTACTGCTTTGTTTACTCCCCCCATTATTTGCATCGACTTTTTATAACGTCCCTGTCCTGCGACAGCCATAGCCAGTCCTGTTAAATCAGTGTATGTATATTTAATGTCCCCCGATTGGAGGGTAATCCCAATTCCTTTTGCATATTCTCTCTCGGCTTCCCTGTATTTTCCTTCCATAAGCGCACAATCTGCTGTGTTATGGTGTCCAACGAATTGTGCTATAAGATTGTTTAGTTTTATTCCCTCCTCAAGGACTTTTTTTGCCATCGTTCTGGCTTGATCAAACTTTCTATCGTTCACCAGTCCCTGGGACAGGGTCATCATGGTATAAAGCAAAACACCGGGATCATCTTCTTTTTGTGCCAGATCATACGCTTTCTCTGCCATATCCATTCCGCTGCGGTCATCTCCAAATCCATAGTAAATAAATGAGAGGTCGGCCATGGCGACAGCTTCTTCGTTACTGTCATTGAGCCTTTTCCACAGTGAAATACTTTGTTTGATAAGATCCAGAATATTGAAAGAGTGGTCGGAGAAACTTAATAGAATCCAAGCATAGTTTTGTAGTATTTTCGCCATTACTTCCTTCCTGGAACAACCCTTTGAAAGGATATTCTCACAAAGCTGCCGGCCCTGCCTGAGGTTATTGCTTTTTGCCCAGAACCAGGACAAGGAAGCTGCCAATACAGCATGTTGATGAATGTTATGCTTCTCTGCCCAATTCAATGCAGATTGCATATTATCCCGTTCAAGTAAAATCTTTCCAATCCAAAATGCCTGGGAAGTCAATCGCCCTCTGTATGCCCTGTCCGCCAGATCATTAAAATAATCCAGGTGCTTTCTTCTTAATCTTCGATCCTCATGGTCCTCAAGCAATTCTGCCCCAAAATGCCTGAGTGTTTCCAGCATGTAATAGCGGATAGGTTGTCCGGGAGCCCTTGTTGTATAGATCATGGAATGATCTACCAGGTCCGATAGAAAATCCAGTACAAATTCCCCCTGTATCGCGTGATCGTTGCATATCTTCTCAACCGCCTGGAGATCAAATCCCCCAGAGAAAACAGAAAGGCGTTTGAACAGGATCTTTTCTTTCTGAGTTAAGAGATTATAGCTCCACTGAATGGTTGCCCTTAAAGTTCTTTGACGTGCTACTGTTCCCGGATCTGACGAATCTATATCAGGGAAACTTCCCGATAATCGCTTTAGCATCATGTCCGGATCCATATACCGGATGCGGCTGGCAACCAATTCAATTGCCAGTGGAATACCATCCACCTTATTGCAAATGGCCGCAACATGATGAATGTCCACATCCTCAGGATGAAACCTGTGATCGCTCAATTGAGCACGATCGATAAATAATTGCATGGCTTCTGATCCGTAGATTTCGTCCGTAATTTGAATATCCTCAGGTTTTATTAAGCTCATCGGAGAGATCCTCCATACACATTCACCTTTAATATTCAGTATTATCCTGCTGGTTAGAAGGATTTTAATACCGGGTACCGACCTGATCAACCGGCTTGCAATATACGCGCAGCTTTTTGCCAGGTGTTCACAATTATCGAGGACCACGAGGAGCCTCAGACTTTCGAATCTTGAGATAAGCGTTTCAATAAACTCTTCGTTGGGATTTTCAGCGATCTTCAGGGAGTCCATGATCTCCTTCACGACCATGCTCCCGTTTTCAATCGGGCTCAGGTCCACAAACCAGATCCCGTCTTCAAACACCTGATCAAGCAAACTAACCACTTCACAGGCCAGCCTGGTTTTGCCACAACCCCCCGGACCGGTGATGGAAACAATGCGATGCTTTCCAAGAAGCAGGGAGACCTCAGCAATTTCTTTCTGACGGCCGATAAAAGAAGTCAAATGTTCAGGGAAATGGTGAAGCCGGTTAGCAGCATCCACTTTCTTTTCAGCTTCTTTATCCTGTACATTTTTCGCTTCCATACCGGGTTGAATACCGGCGACTGTATTTCCGTTGTTTTTGCGCAGCTGGCTGGGAGAATGCCCGTAATGTTCCCTGAAGCATTTATCAAAGTATGCGATGGTATGAAAGCCAGATTCCAGGGCTACCTCAGTTATTGTTGCCTCTGAATAAAGCAAGAGGTCCATTGCCTTTTCCAGCTTTACTTTTCGGATGAATGCACTGGAGGAGAGCCCTGAATGCAGTTTCAGTTTGCGATAAAGGCTGGACCGGCTCATCCCCATTTCCCGGGCAAGATAGGTAACATCCAAAGCTCCGTTGTCCAGGTCATCCAGAATGATCTCCGTGCATTTTTCCAGAAATTGAGAATTTTCGAAACCTTTATTGTTCATCTGATCACATTAATATAGGAATCAATTTTGAATCAGGAACACAAAACAGGCATGTTCTGAACCATAATTGCAAATTTTTGATTCATAAGTGTTAGTTGTAATGCTGTTTAGGCGATAACTTGTATCTAAAAAAATATCCTCCAGATGAAACGAATAGTCACTTCAACATTTCTTTTTGCATTCATTCTGTCTTCGGCAACTCCTCAAATCATCCATGTACCTGGCGATCATTCCACCATACAGATAGCGATCGATGTCGCCGGGGCAGGAGACACGGTCCTGGTGGATGAAGGTACGTACTATGAAAACCTTCATATCGGCTCCGTCCCCATCACCCTGGCCAGCCGGTTTCTGATCGATGGCGATACCTCCCATATTTCGAAGACGATCATTGACGGCAGTCATTATTCCGATCCGACGCATGCTTCGGTAATTGAAATTCATGATCTGCCTAACAGCAATTCCGTCGTGGCTGGTTTTACCATCACAGGAGGAACAGGCAGAATCACAAATAATGTGGCAGGTGGAGGAGGTATTCATTTAAGTGGATGCGGATGCACGATTAGAAATAACGTTATTGAAGGAAACACCCTTGAATATCATTATGCCAGTGGGGCTGCAGCTGCATTATTACCTGGTGATTCTGATACCCTGTACTTTTATGAAAATATTGTTCGAAATAACATGGAGCAGAGTGAAGGCGAGGCAGGTGGCGCAATAATTATTTTTTCCGGTAAAAATTCTTTAATAAAATTTTATAATAACATCATAACACACAATATTTCTACAACAACCATATATTATAAAATCATTGGAGGAGGTTTATTCGTTGCAACTGGATACAGTTACGGGTCCGATATCCAGATCTACAATAATATCATCTCCCATAATGAACTACACTGCCAGTCCAGCCATGGTGGTGGGATCTATGTCGTATACCACAGAACAGACTCGAAACCAATTACAGATACCCAGATCAGGATCTACAACAATTTGATCTATGGCAATTATTCAGAGGATGTTGGTGGGGGAATTGCCGTATGGAATATGGAATATGCAGAAGGACTTCACGAACCAGCACCTGTAGATCCGGTAATAGCAAATAATACGATTATTAACAACAAAGCATCCGCAGGATCCGGGATCTTTAACTACGACGCCAACACCCTTTTAATTAACAACATCATATGGAATGAGGTGGATGGTTCAGAGGTTACTGAGATTTTCAATGACGATGTGGATTATTGTTTCCCCCAGGACCCCAGCTGGTGTAAAGACAGAAACGACGGGGTATTGCATTTTTTTAATAATGTCATCAGGGGTGGATGGACGGGAGGCCAGACGATATCACAGGATCCGATGTTCACGGAAGGATCCTTTGAACTCTCCGAAGGAAGCCTTTGCATAGGAATGGGAGTTGATTCCGTGGAAGTGGATGGTACGTGGTACAATGCACCTGTCTTTGATTTGCACGGAAATCCACGACCTGATCCGGTGGATGACTTTGCGGATATTGGGGCTTTTGAATCAACTCATGCTTTTGTCCCGCAGTTTTTCCTGGATACGAACGGGGTAACCATCAAATGCATATGTCACGTGGGTGATACTGGTTCTGTAAACGGTATACAGTATGAAGCTGTGGACCGGGAGTTGTTGTTGCAGCGTCGGGATGAAGGTATGGATCTAGCCCTGCTCTGTACTTCCCCTGTAACGGACATGCAAGAGTTATTTGGAATACAGGAATATTCTTTTAATAAAGGACCTGAACATGATATCACGGCATGGGATGTTAGCAACGTCAGGGATATGAGTCATATGTTTAGTGGATTTTATATGTTTCAGAACAAATTCAACCAGGATATTGGTCACTGGGATGTTAGCAACGTCAGGGATATGAGTTATATGTTTTATCGATGTGCGTTCAATCAGGACATTGGAGACTGGGATGTTAGCAATGTGACCAACATGAGTAATATGTTTAATGCAGCAGATCAGGCTGAAAATTTCAATCAGGATATCGGAGACTGGAATGTTAGCAATGTGACCGACATGAGTTTTATGTTTGAAAATGCATCTGATTTCAATCAGGATATCGGAGACTGGGATGTAAGTAAGGTGACCGACATGAGTTATATGTTTTGTAATGCATATGATTTCAATCAGGACATCGGAGACTGGGATGTTGGCAATGTGACGAATATGCATGTAATGTTTTTCGCTGCAGGGGCTTTTAATCAGGATATCGGAGACTGGGATGTGAGTAATGTAACGAATATGGGCGAGATGTTTTCAGGCGCTTCCGATTTTAATCAGGACATTGGAGCGTGGAGGGTGAAAAGAGTAACTGATATGAGCTATATGTTTGCTGGAGCTGATGCATTTAATCAGGATATCGGAGACTGGGGTGTGGGCAATGTAACGAGTATGGCAGGCATGTTTATTGGAGCTGATGCATTTAATCAGGATATTGGAGGCTGGGATGTGAGTAAGGATACGACTATGGATAATATGTTTAAAGATGCTGCCATATTCAACCAGGATCTCTCCGGCTGGTGTGTGGAACAAATTGAGGATCTGCCGGCTGATTTTGCAACGAATTGCCCTTTGCAAGATGAATATTACCCTGTCTGGGGATCATGCGGGCCAAGTATCATGCCCCCGGTAATCATGTCGGAAGGATTCGGACTTTATCCCAATCCAATAACTGATCTGATAACCATTCACTTTGATCAACCGGGGACCCATGAGATCAGGATATACACCTCCACAGGACAGGAGGTCCATTCTGAAATATGCACGGGCAATGAAACCCAAATTGATCTATCCGGACTCAGGAAAGGGTTATATATGGTTCGCATCGATGCGAATGGATATGCTGCAACCCGCAAGATGGTGAAGTTGTAAGGTGGGAAAGCCCTTCACCCGGATAGATCCTTTTCCTGGTATAAGATTTCTTACCTGCATATATGTATTTAAGAATCTCTATTTCAATTTTTACCAGGCCGGCTCTGTACTTCCTTTTTCATCACATTAACAGTTAAGAAAACAATTACCCTCTTGAAAGTAACATAGTAGTATTTTTATATTAGAATTAAACTTAAAAGTAAAATAAGGAATAATTTATTGTATATTTACACTGTAAAGTAAAACAAGAAAAAATATAATGTACCCTTAATAGGAATGAAAGAAATTGAAAAATATAGCTCCGGACATTTTGAGAAAGGTTTCGGCTATAAATTCTTTGTTCCTGAATTTATTAACGATGAATGGTCGTGGAGGACTCCTATAATCAATAAGTTGCTGGAGAAGGCAGCAATTAAGCTTGGTGAATTAAACTCCTTTGCCAGATTAGTTCCGAATATTGATTTGTTTATTCAATTGCATGTAACGAAAGAGGCAGTTGTATCAAGCCGGATTGAAGGAACCAGGACAAATATAGATGAAGCTTTGCTTCCTATCGAAGAGATTAAGCCTGAGCGGCAAGATGACTGGTTAGAAGTGAAAAACTATATTACTGCATTAAATAAAGCTATTGTTGAATTACAAAATTTGCCTCTTTCCTCCCGTTTACTAAGGAATACACATAAAGCTTTACTTCAAAGTGTAAGGGGTGAACATAAACTTCCCGGGGAATTTAGAACAAGCCAAAACTGGATTGGTGGTGCATCATTATCTGATGCAGTCTTTATTCCACCTCAGCACCAGATGGTGAACTCATTAATGGGTGACCTGGAACGTTTTCTGAATAATGATCAGATTGAGGTTCCTGCCTTAGTTAAAATTGCAATTGCCCATTACCAGTTTGAAACCATACATCCCTTTCTGGATGGAAATGGAAGAATTGGCAGGCTAATGATTACGCTGTACTTAGTAAACGAAGGTATATTAGAAAAACCCTTGCTTTACCTGTCAGAGTATTTTGAGAAAAACAAAGCTCTTTACTATGATAACCTGACCAGGGTCAGAACGCACAATAACATGCTTCAATGGATTAAGTATTTTCTTGTTGGCATCGAAAAGACGGCTGCGAATTCGGTTGATACTCTATCAAAGGTTATTCAGCTGAAGAATGATCTCGAATCTCAAATCAGTTCGGGTTTTGGTCGTAGAAGTAATTCTGCCCTGACACTACTAAATATTTTATTTCAAAGTCCGGTGACAACCATTGATAACGCAGCGAAGAAATGTTCATTAAGTTTTAAAGCGGCAAATGATCTTGTCAGGATGATGCAGGAAAAACAGATCGTAAAAGAAATGACAGGACAAAGTCGTAACAGGATTTTTATTTTTAAACCGTATCTGGATATTTTTAGTGATTAGCATATGACAAATAGTCAACAACATCCGCCATATTCTTTAATCATTCCAAGTTCGATATTACGTCTATCCCCACTAATAAAGAAAGCTCGGGATCAAGGACCTTAACCAAAAGTAGGTTAAACACGCATATTGTTGTTCTCCAGAGAAATCCACATCTTTAGGCTGCATATATTCAATAGATGATCGAAAACAGATTGAAAAGTCTCTTATGTGGGACAATCCTCCTCATGTGCTCTTGCTCCGGTATCCATGTAAATCAGAACCCCATAGCCATTCATACAGATCTGGTCCTTAGCAAGGGGAAAAAAGCATACCTGGAGCAAATTTCTGTAATGATGCCCGAAGACTCGCTTCCAAATATCCTTATCATCCTGGCAGATGATCTCGGCAAATATGATATCTCTACATACGATCCACATGGCGTTTCTACTCCGGCAATTGATCAATTAGCCTTACATGGAATAAGATTCACCAGTGCATACTCTACTTGCTCGGTTTGCAGCCCCTCCAGGGCAAGCATGTTGACAGGCAGGTACCAGCAAAGATTTGGCTTCGAAAGGCAGCCTATGAACAGGTATGCGAGAAACAAACTGGAATACTGGTTTGTAGATCACTTTATCGACACCTATCCGATGCAGTTAAATGGCATTATGTCCAGTCCTCCGGAAAAGGAGATAGAAAGGCAAGGGATCCCCGACAGTGAGATCCTGCTCCCGGAACTACTGAAAAGGAGGGGCTATCATTCAGCAATCTTTGGGAAATGGCACCTGGGTCAGCAAAAAGAATTTCTCCCGACCAACAGGGGATTTGATGAGCAATACGGATTCTATGAAGCTTTTACACTGTATGCACCGGAAGATGATCCCGATATCATCAATTATCGTCACGACTATTATGCAAACAAGCATATCTGGCACCAGGGACGGGAAGGCAGTTGCGCGATCCGGGAGAATGAACAGGTGATTGAGGAAGAAAATTACCTCACCTTTGCCATCGCCAACAGGGTGTGCAGTTTCCTTGATCAGAAAGGAAATGATCCTTTCTTCCTGTATGTTCCATTTAATGCACCGCATACACCCTTCCAGGTGCCGCGGGAATACTATGACAGGTTCAGTCATATCAGTGATAATAACAAGAGGGTGTATTATGGGATGATTTCAGCACTCGATGCTGCCATTGCGCAGATTATCGCTAAACTCGAAGAACTTGAATTAACGAACAGTACGCTTATCATCTTTGCCAGTGATAACGGAGGGGCCACATATACTGGAGCAACAGATAATGGTATTCTTAAGGGAGGAAAATTTACACAATTCGAAGGAGGGATCAATATACCCATGATCATATCCGGAAAGGGATTCTTGCCCGAAGGAAAAGATTTTGAATACCCGGTATCACTTATGGACATATACACAACTGCTGCTTATGCTGCCGGATGTAAATTGTCGTCCGACAGACCATACGATGGAATTGATCTGATTCCCTTCCTGGCAGAACAAAACAAGGGATTTCCGGCTCGTGATTTGATATGGAGAACCGATTACAACCATGCGCTGTTATCAGAGAACTGGAAATTTATCTGGAACAAAAGGGATCAACTGGAATATCTCTTTAATCTTGACGTTGATCCCGGGGAGCATCAAGATTTATCTGAAGAATACCCTGAAAAAGTTCAGGCGTATAAAAACAGGATTCTTGATTGGACCGGAGAAATGAAGGAGCCACTCTGGCCCGGGGTGATGGATTTTATATTTGATAATGAAGGACAGTTAACCCTTTGGGCAATATAATGATATATGAAAATAACTCTTCTGAACGTCCTGGGTCTAATTATTATTTTACCAATGATCTCTGGATCCGGATCTTTTCACAGCACAACAGCAGTGCGGACAGGATCTATTTCTACGGATTATTCGGATGGCGCTTTAAGCCTCCGTTTGGTGCTGTTTATCTGATCTACAATTCCGACAATTATTACGATTTTGATATCAGTACGCCCATCCATTCCCATATCCTGTTCCTTAAACTAACTTATCCCATCACTGTTATAGGTAGATAAGGGCCCTCATATGAAAACACATTCGACAAATAAGAACGAATCCAAAACCATGTGGGTGGTGGTACTTACGGCCGTTACCATGGTTGTTGAGATTCTCTTCGGTATCACTACCAGATCCATGGCCCTGCTGGCTGACGGCATTCATATGGGATCCCATGTACTGGCGATCGGATTGAGCTGGATCGCATATGTCATTGTAAGGAAAGTCTCGCATAACGAAAAGTTTAAAGGCAATTCGGATAAAATACTCTCGCTTTCAGGCTACAGCAGCGGTTTATTGCTCCTGATCTTTGCGTTTGTGATCATTGTTGAAGCCATACGACGATTCCTGGATCCGGTTGAAATTGAATATAAACAAGCTATTTATATAGCCGGGATTGGACTGGTAGTAAATATTTTAAGTGCCGTATTACTCCATCATGACCAAGAACATTCCGATCACAATATCAGGGCAGCCTATCTGCATGTCCTGGCTGATGCACTCACCAGTCTTTCTGCCATTCTGGGATTGACTGCCGCAATGATCTGGGAAATTCCATTCATTGATGCCATTGCCGCCATTATCAGTTCCCTGGTCATCATCAGATGGTCCGTTGGCTTATTAAAAGACTCTGGCAAGTCACTACTGGATATGCATCATTGAAGTGGAAAAATACTCAATTTAACAAAACGTGGTGTGATTTATACGCCTGATTCTCTGTTAGTTACGAGCTGAAGGTGGTCCCGCCCCCGCTACTGCCAAAAACCCGGTACGCATGTGGCGCACCGGGTTTATTATTTCAAGGGTGTGAGAAGCTTGTTTTTAGATAATCATCAGGACTATTCGCAAATGTTCATTTTGATGGTCTGACTGGACAAACCCACATTGATCTTTGCAAAATAAATTCCAGGAGATAGTTTTAACCTGTCCACATCAATATTCACATTGTACTCACCTGTTTCCTGGAATTCATTGACCAGGGTCGCAACTTTTGCACCAAGCATATTGTACATTGTTAATTCAACGTGTTCTGCTTTCTTGAGATGATATGATAATGTAGTCGTCCCAATGAAAGGATTTGGAAAGTTCTGTTTCATACGAACGCCTGACGGGGATTTGCTTTCATTGATGCCAATTGGCTCCATAGAATGCAGAATGGGTGCCCTGAGGGTATCTGTATCCTCCTTGGAGTCAAACCTGACTTCATCTCCCGTATTGGTTTCCTCAACAAGAAGAATAAAAGTCAGCATGTGATTTTTATTCACGTCGTTGATAAATCCATCCATTTCCACTGTAGGTTCGGAGTATATCCATCCTACAGTATCGGCAGGAACTGTCAACTTTGTAAGGTATCCGGTCTTTGATTCGACTAAAGAATAACTGGCCAGGTCAGCAAAATCCAGTCCCGGGGCAGTGTTATAAGTCAGCATCGTTTCATCCCAGTTGTCCAGGGCATCATCTGTCAGCCCGTAAACCAAAATTTCACGGAATGGATCGCCCATTTTTTCAGCATGATTCACATACAAACCAATGTATGCCTGATCTGCCGGATTAAATCTCGGGTTCTCCGTAATGTCGAATCTCAAGAAAGTTATTCTCATACGGACCTCATGATTCCGTACTACAAGATACTGGTCTGAGCCCACATCATCCGGCCCGATTTTTTCGTCGTTGCTAACATATGCATCAGCTCCGTCTCCATAACTGGTTGATAACGTGTCCGGAGTATCCTGCGAAAAAGCATTCATACATAAAAATACAGCAACAACGATACTTGAAAAGCGTTGTAGATGTTTTTTCATAACATACAGATTTGGGTTTGTATCAAGTAAATGTAAAGAAAATATCCCGAAGAGAGCATTTCGCTTTCCTCTAATGTCCAGGAAGCATTTTGAATGTGCACTTCATATTTACTAACTTTAGCATGAATAGGATCCTAATCCAGACTACTTCAATAAAACGATCCGTTGAAAATGTAAATCGTCCATTGAACCAACCTTAATCCAATGAGGAATATCACGATACAAGGATTGATCCTTTCCCTCTTCGCTCTATACCCGGGTTGCAGCCGGACAGAACCACCCGCACCCTTCGGACCGGTTCCTTCGGAAAACCAGATGAGGTGGCAGGAAATGGAGTATTATGCTTTTATCCATTTTTCGCTGAACACCTATACCGATCAGGCATGGGGATACGGAAACGAGGACGTAAGTCTGTTCAATCCTGCAGAACTGGATTGCCGGCAGTGGGCACGGATCTGCAAAGAGGCCGGGATGAAAGGAATCATTCTCACCGCCAAGCACCATTGCGGGTTTTGCCTGTGGCCTTCTGATTATACGGAATATTCCGTGAAAAACGCACCCTGGCGGGACGGCCAGGGGGATGTGGTCCGGGAACTGGCCGATGCCTGCAGGGAATATAGCCTCAGACTGGGTATTTACCTGTCGCCCTGGGACAGGAACCACCCCGATTACGGTAAGCCCGGATACATTACTTACTTCCGGAACCAGCTCACAGAACTTCTCACACAATACGGACCCATTTTCGAGGTGTGGTTCGACGGGGCCAACGGCGGTTCGGGCTGGTACGGTGGTGCGGATGAAACCAGGACCATCGACCGTACTACCTATTATGACTGGGGCAATACCTATAAACTCATCCGGAAATTACAACCCGAAATGGTTATCTGGAACGACGGAGGCGACCGGGGTGATCTTCGCTGGGTGGGTACCGAAGCCGGCCTGGTAGGTGAAACGAACTGGAGCCTTCTCAATGCAAAAGGCGAAGTGGAATGGAATATGCTGCACTACGGAGTGGAAAACGGTGATTCCTGGGTGCCGGCCGAGGTCAACACCTCGATCCGGCCGGAATGGTTCTACCACCAGGGCGAAGATGACATGGTAAAGTCAGTTCCCCAGCTGATGGAAACCTATTACCATTCCATTGGAAGAAACGCAACCCTGCTGCTTAACCTGCCGGTCATGCCCAATGGTCTGATCCATGAAAATGACGAAAAAGCAGTGTTCGGATTTGCCCGCGCCGTTCAGGAAGCTTTTGCGGTTAACCTGGCTGAAGATGCAAGAGTGGAAGCATCCAATGAGCGGGGAAAGGCAAATAAATTCAGTGCTTTGAATGCGATTGACAGAGACACAAAAACTTACTGGGCAACGGACGATAGCATCACAGAGGCTTCATTGCTTCTTTATTTTGACAATCCCACCACGTTCAACCGTTTCCTTGTGCAGGAATATATCCCTCTGGGACAAAGGGTGAAGGCTTTTACGATCCATGCGCTGATGGACGGAGACTGGAATAAACTGGCCGATGCCACGACCATCGGGTATAAAAGGATCCTGCGGTTCCCCACCGTCAAAGCCACACAACTTCGATTCACGATTACCGATTCGAAAAGCAGTCCTGTTATTGCCAATATAGGTGTGTACAACGCACCTCAGATCCTGGATACCCCCACCGTGATAGGAAAACAGTCCGGAGAAATCATCATTCCTCCGGCGGCCCCGGAATCTTCGTTTCAGTAAAATAATTATCCAATGAAAAAATTAGGTCGCCTATTTATTGTAATACCGCTTTTAGCGGCCACCGCCTGTTCCGACCCTCCGCCCGGACAGGTCAAAGTGACGGGCGGGTGGATCCAGGGAACCGTCGGGGACAGTCTGACCATCTTCAAGGGTGTTCCCTTTGCCGCACCTCCAGTGTTAGACTTGCGCTGGCGGGCTCCTCAGCCTGTTGAAAAATGGGAGGGAGTGAAGCAAACGACCGGGTTTGCCCCGGCCGCTTTTCAGGGAGGGAACCCTCCATCGGGAAAGAGCGAGGATTGCCTCTACCTGAATATCTGGACGCCGGCGAAAACAGCGAAGGATCAACTCCCGGTGCTTGTGTGGATCCACGGCGGGGGATTCAGTTTCGGGTCCACAGCCGAACCGGTGTCCACCGGAGAAATACTGGCCGGTAAAGGAGTGGTACTGGTCAGTATTGCCTACCGGGTGGGACAGCTGGGTTTTCTGGCACACCCTGAACTGAGTGCGGAAAGTCCCAACGGGGTTTCGGGCAACTACGGCCTGCTGGACATGATCGCCGGCCTTCAATGGGTTCAGGAGAACATCGGAGCCTTTGGAGGCGACCCGGACCGGGTGACCATCTTCGGTGAATCGGCCGGGGGTATCGTCGTAAGCATGTTGTGTGCCTCTCCCCTGGCCAGGGGCCTGTTCCATGGTGCCATCTCACAAAGCGGAGGATCGTTCGGGCCTTCACGCCCGACCACATATCCGGGAGAGAACCTGAAGCTTCTGAAAACGGCCGAATCGGAGGGGGTGGCCTTTGCTGAAAAAGCTGGCGCTGCAACCCTTGCGGAATTAAGGGAAATGCCTGCGGAGGATCTTCCCGGCGGCTGGGGAATGGGCAGTGCATGGCCCATCATTGACGGGTACGTCATCCCAGACGATCAGTACACGCTTTATGAGGAAGGGATATACAACGATATTCCAGTTCTGATCGGGTACAATTCCGACGAGGGAGCCAGTTTTTCGAGGGAAAGGACCCCGGAGGAGTACAATGCCGGTGTAAAAAGAAGGTATGGCCCCTTTGCCGATACCCTGATAAAAGCCTATCCTCCAGGGGAAAACTCCGTTCCGAAATCCGCCCGCGACCTGGTCCGGGATGCAGCCTTCGGATGGCATACCTGGACCTGGGCCCGGTTGCAGTCCCGTACCGGAATATCGAATGTGTATTATTACTATTTCGACCAGCACCCCGACTATCCGGAGGATTCGCCATTGTACGGCCATGGCTCTCCCCATGGACAGGATGTGGCCTTTGTATTTATGCACCTGGATGCATCGGATCCCCGGACCACGGAATCCGATCTGGCCATATCGGAGGCCATAGGTACCTACTGGACAAACTTTGCGAAAACAGGAGATCCAAACGGGGAAGGGTTGCCGGAATGGCCTCCGTTCAGCGAATCCAATCCCGAGGTCATGTACTTCGGGCCGGATCCACACGTGGGACCGGTTCCCGGCGCAGCATCACTCGGTGTACTGAATGACTACTTCAAATGGAGACGGACCCCGGAAGGGAAATCCTGGGCTAATTAAAATTCATCAGATGAAAACAGATCAAATCAACCCATACAGCCGAAAGAGAAGCATCTACATCCTGGCATTTTCTCTGGCGTTACTGTTTCCTGCCACAGAACTCTGTGCGGGAAATAATCCATCCGACCCATCAAAAGCAGGCACCCCCGTTTTCTCCAGGGTGGTCTACCAGGGCGACGATCAGGTGTATAAAGAGTTTCCCCTGAGTCAGGACGAATTCTATAATCCCATCCTCCAGGGCTGTTATCCAGATCCGTCGATTACGCGGAAAGGGGACGATTATTACCTTGTTTGTTCCTCATTCGCCATGTTTCCCGGGGTGCCGATTTTCCATTCGGAAGACCTGGTGAACTGGACACAGATCGGTCATGTACTCGACCGTACATCACAGTTGAAGGTGCACGACACGGGGATCAGCGCCGGGGTGTATGCTCCCCAGATCATTTACAATCCGCATAACGACACCTTCTATATGATTACCACTGAGTTTGCCGGAGGTTTCGGGAACATTGTGGTGAAGACAAGAGATCCCCTGAATGGTTGGAGCGATCCGATCAAGCTGGATTTTAACGGCATCGATCCCTCCCTGTTCTTTGATGACGACGGCAGTGGCTATGTCGTTCACAATGATGCTCCCGACAAGGAGGACGAACTGTACAACGGACACCGTGTCATCAAAATCTGGGAGTATGATGTGGATCACGACCAGATTATTCCGGGAACCGATAAAATCATTGTGAACGGTGGCGTTGACCTGTCGAAAAAACCAATCTGGATTGAAGCCCCTCATATTTATAAAAAGGACGGGCGCTATTATCTGATGTGTGCCGAAGGAGGAACCGGTGGCTGGCACAGCGAGGTGATCTTTGTGAGTGACCATCCCAAAGGACCATATATTCCGGCACCGGGCAATCCGATACTGACCCAGCGTTATTTTGCCACAGACCGAAAAAATAAGGTGGATTGGGCAGGCCATGCCGATTTGGTACAGGGACCGGGCGACATGTATTACGGAGTATTCCTGGCTGTCCGTCCGAACGGGAAGAACAGGGTGAACACCGGTCGCGAAACCTTTATCCTGCCGGTCGACTGGTCGGGTGAGTTCCCGGTTTTTGTAAACGGCCTGATTCCCCTGGAACCGAAGCTGAAAATGCCTGAAGGCGTGACGGAAAATCAAACCGGTAAGGACGGTTTTTTCCCCAACGGAAACTTTACCTACGAGGAGGACTTCAAGACCGCACCGCTGGATTTTAGATGGATTGGACTGAGAGGCCCGAGGGAGGAGTTTATTTCTCTTACAGAAGAAGGATTGGTCTTAAAACCGTTTGAGGTGAACTTGAAGGAAGTGAAGCCTACTTCTACCCTCTTTTACAGGCAGCAGCACAATCGCTTTTCCTTTACCGCAACAATGGATTACACACCGGGGTCGGAAAAGGATCTGGCGGGTATCGTGGCCCTGCAGAACGAACATTCCAACTATGTGTTTGGAATCACGAAGCATGGGGAGGGTTTCTACCTCGTACTGGAAAGGAATGAAAGTGTGAGAAGAAGCCGGGAAGTGAAATCCGCCATCCTCGCAAGTACGCCATTGGACATCAGGAGCCCGGTTCTGCTTCAGGTGAAGGCAGACGGGGATGACTATGAGTTCAACTATTCCACCAACGGAACCGACTTTATAAACCTCGGGGGAACTGTTTCAGGGGATATTCTTTCCACCGATGTAGCCGGAGGGTTTACCGGATGCCTGCTGGGATTGTATGCGACCACTGCCAATGATGCCCACCCCGAATAAGATCCTTATCAAATCGCCCTGTTTCCATCACAGGCGTTTCCTAAGCCCTATGTTATGTACCCTTTACCGGGAGCAGGGAATATATTCCTCAACTGAAGAAAGAATCACCGGCTCGGCTGGATTCTGTGGATTCGGATATGATCCGCCGATGGCATAGATTTTAGTATCTACCGTCCCAAGAAAGAATGATTGTCTTGTTTCCTGCATGGGCGTTTTAGTGGTCCATGTGTCTGTTACAGGATCATACATTTCACTTATGGAAAACACATTCGGATAAGCAAAACCCCCGATGGCGTATATTTTTCCACCCATGACGCAGGTGGCCACAGAGACCCTGGCAGTAGGCATATCTTTTCCTGCTGTCCACATATTTGTAGCAGGATCATACACTTCAACCTTGTTATAACTTGATGTAAGGAAATCTTAGGTTCCACCGATGGCATAGATCTTTCCGTCAACTGCACACGCGGATAACATTCCCCGGGCAGTGGGCATGGGATCTTTCTCATCCCAGGTATCTGTCAATGGATGATAAGCCATAACCGTTGAAATAGGCGGCGAATTATAGCTGTGCATCCCACCGATCATATAAATGGTATCGTTAACTACCGCAACTCCGGAAAATGCATTTTCATAAGGCATATCCGCTTTCTGAGTCCAGGCATCAGTTTGCGGATCATATACATACACATTATCTTTTGCGGTGGCATAAGGATTGGGGCTAATTCCCCCGAACACATAAATCTTCCCGTCGTAGGTACAGGTTGCATTTGCACAGCGCCCTTCAGGCATTCCTGCCATGGTTGTCCAGGTATCAAGAGCCGGATCATACATTTCATTTGCCTGCGTGACAGAGTTATGGGTGAGGAATCCTCCAACCATATAGATTTTCCCATCTGCCACGGCACCCGTTGTAAAGCCCCGGCCAGTGGGCATGGGGGCTTTGTAGGTCCATACACCGGTATCGACTTCGATTTCTTCAGGATGCATCACTGAATCCAGAAACTCAAGAGCAATGGGAAGCCGGGCGAATAACCGATCGCCGTGCCCCCCGGTAAAGGTTTGGAATTCATAGGGAATTCCCAGTTGATCAAGGGAATCGGCAAAACTTGCATTAAATGCATAGGCAAGTGTTTCATCCTGTTCACCGCAATCGAAGTAGATGGCCAGATCATCTTCCACAGACAGGTCCCTGGCAAGAAAGGGGCAGTTTTCCAATGACCACCGTTTCCAGACCGGATCAATCCAGTTTCCCATTGGATCGAGTGGAAAATCCACATGATAGGGCGGGTTATCAAGGTTTGGTGATAGCGCCCCCGCAACGGCAAATGCCCCGTATGTCCACGGACCGGCATCCGGTTTATACCCGGAAACTGGTGCTCCGCCATTTTCCAAAAGGATGGAAGGAGAATATTGAGAACTCATTCTCATATTCAGCATCCCAGAATGGGCTGCAACCCCGCAAAAGATGTCCGGGTGTTTCAGTGCAAGTTTCATGGCCCCGTATGCTCCCATGGAATACCCCATGATGGCGCGTTTATCCTTTGCTGGGACTGTGTTGTAAGCGGAATCCATATAAGCAACCAGATCATATACAATGTAGTCTTCAAAATTCCCGTACAATTCCGAGTTTGTAAAATAGCTTCTTCCCCACGGCGGGCAACTTCCGTCCGGTTTGACAATGATGCAGGGCAGGATCTCTTCGCTTTTTATCAGAGCGTTGTAGGCCGTCAATAATTCTGAAGTACTATAACTATTCTGACCCGCACCATGTAAAAAGTAAACCACCGGATATCGTACAGCATCCTGTTCATTGTATCCTTCCGGTAAATAGATCTGGACCTGGCGCTCAGTTTCCAGTGAACTACTGTAAAATGTTATGTTTGTTACGGTAGCCTGTCCCAGGCTGAGGAGGCTTATATTCCACAGAAGAGACATCAGCCATATCTTTTCCGGAAATTTCTGAAAGGCGGCAAGTTTTTTCATTCTTTACATGACAAATAGTAAATTGATCGTCAGAAAAGATTTTGTTTATGCTTTTTCCAGGATGATTTCAGTTGCAATTTTGAGTGCATTTCTGACCACTGTTTTACAATGGTTCAGACCGCCGTCTCTGGCCACCACGGTGTAATCATCCGGTTCTTGAATCGTATATTTCTTATTGGTTACATGCGCAATAATGTCTCTGCACCGGGTTGAACCATATTCATTTTCAAATTTTGAGCAGAAAGTAACACATGGTACATTGGATAATTTATTGCCGGGAATATCTCCCTCATAGATGAGAGCTATACCGCAGAGACATGCTGATACTGTACCGCAGGTCTCTCCTCTGAATGCAATACCCGGAAAAGAAGCCAACGCTTTCAATGTATCCCCAGCCTTCAAATTGAATGTCTCATTTAAGGCTAAAAAAGTGGTCTGTGAACAGGTCCCATAAATTGGAAAATATTTATCGACCAGATCCTCCTGCTTTTTCAGAATCTCCTCAATGGATTGTGGCTGTTCTGCAACTAATGGACTGGTATATCCATAAGCTGCCGTTCCAAATGCAAATGCAGATGCGGAACAGATAAATTTACGTCTGGAAGTTTTTCTTGTTGTCATAGTCTTTCGGATAACTTTGTGAATCCTATACCAATATCGAATTAATAGATCTTCTTGAAAATAATTCAATCCATTTTAAAGAGGAGGATATACGCATAACCCAGAGCAAAGACCAGGTAGAGCCCGATAACTGCCCAGCCTATTTTCATGGTCCCGGAAATTGTACCAGACACCGATACCATTGTACCGATGACATAGCATATTAAAAAGGCCATTACGATGGACCGCTGAGCCTTTGGGTCCGTAACATTTCTGCTGAACCAGGCTATCAGACCAATAACCAGGGAACCCAATCCTGCATATTGTGCCATCAGTTGAGCAGCGGGACCAGATTCCACTCCGTATAGTGACAGTACAAATGATGGTAAAAGAATGGCACAAATTCCGCTGCATCCTAAAACAACAGCATTTGCTATGAGTAGACTCTTAAGCTTCAATAGATCAGATAAAAAATTCAACCATATGAAAGTTAGACAATTATTTAGTCTAATCCTAAAAAAAATATGTCTGTCTATCAATTACTTTAGCGATATCCTGTATAAATTCCAGGTTAAATATATCACTTGCCCCCAGGGGGATTAAATTGATGTCGTTTGATTTCCTTATCTTTAAATATTACGATTGCCTGAAAAAAAAAGAATGAAATGAAAACCGGACTTCTCCCATTTATTCTGGTATTGACATTCATGAGTATCATGCAATGTGCACAACCGAACGGTAAAAATGCTGTCAATCCGGCTCAGCTAAAACCACGAATCATCGTATTGACGGATGTTTCGACCTGGGAAACCGATGACAGCGAATCACTGGTAAGGCTCCTTGTGCATGCCGACCTGTTCGAAATCGAGGGATTGGTGTATACCACGGGGTGGAGCCTGGAAGAAACCCGCGATGACTTTTTCACCCTGATACACGATGCCATTGATGCATACGAGAAAGACCTGCCCAATCTGCTGAAAAGATCCGGCCAGGATGGTTTCCTGGAAGATGAATCTGAACAGCATATCGGGTACTGGCCAAGCCCCGGTTATTTGAGGGCCCGGACCATGTTCGGCAGCAAAAAAAGGGGGATCAGCCACATCGGTGAAGGCAATGAATCACCGGGAAGCGAGCTGATCATCCAACAGGCTGATGAAAATGACAAACGTCCGGTATGGATCACCGTCTGGGGCGGCGGGAATACGCTGGCCCAGGCCATCTGGCAGGTGCAACAAACGCGAAGCACCGGGGAATTGAAAGCATTTCTGCAGAAGATCATAGCTTACACAATTACCGATCAGGACAGGTCTTACGAGGGAGGCACCCCATATGAGATCAGTTCTCACCAGTGGCTGCGCCGGGAATTCGAAAAAGAGCTGATGTTCCTCTGGGATGAATGTGCCTGGAAATTTCAGAATGGTAAAGGAAGGGAGAACTGGGAAGAGTATGCCACCCATATCCAGGGCCATGGCCACCTGGGCAGCGTATACCCAAAATACAAATACGGGGTTGAAGGAGATACACCTTCCTTACTTCATATCCTGCCTAACGGACTTAATGATCCGTCTGTTCCTGGACAGGTCGGATGGGGAGGATATTTTGAATGGGGAACGGGTCCCGACAGCATCACTTATGCGTATACCAATCACCAGGGGAAAGCCCACGAGATCTGCTCCAAATATGAGGCATATTTCTATCCGGCTACATTCAATAATTTTGCCGCCCGGATGGATTGGGCAGCAGAGGGCAGGGGAAATCGCAACCCCGTTGTGATCGTTAATGGTGATCAATCCAACGATATCCTGTACATGGAAACTGAACCGGGGAAGACAGTTACACTCGACGCTTCGGAATCATTTGATCCGGATGGCGATCAACTGAAATATCAGTGGTGGTTGATGCCGGAAGCAGGCACCTATTCTGAAAATGTGACTCTTTCAGATAGCAACCTGAGTCGCACCCAAATCAACATTCCTTCTGATGCGGCCGGAAAGACCATTCACCTGATCTGCGAAGTGACTGATAACGGAATTCACCACCTCACAGGCTATCGAAGGATCATTTTCCGACCGATGTAATATTGAGAAAGTGGCTTACAGCTCCAAAAAAAACAGGTCTGTGAATCCGATCGCCCCTCTGTGTAGAAAGAAGGTATATAACACACACGAAGAGGCCGAAGATATGATCAGGTATATCCAGGAAAACCGCATCGTCAGGGAATTGCATGCCTATCAATGCCCGATATGCGGAATGTGGCATTTAAGCAGCAAACCGAAGCCCTGAGTGTTAACCTTTATAGAATTTCCTGATGAAACGCTGGTGCGTCATGAGCGTGTTCAGGGTGAATCCTTCAGGCAACGGACTGAGAACATGTCGGTTTTATCCCTGGACTTGCGTTCGATCTGGCCCGAATAGTCAAACAGCCTCCTGTACCAGGCCTTCTGGGGATCCATTTCGGTGGATGTCCAGAAGTATCCCATGGAGCCCACATTTGAAAAGATGTTGCCGGAGCAATAACCCCCGGGAAGGGCAGCAAAACCAACTGAATTCGTAGCGCCTTTATTGGGTCTGTCCCAGTACGTCCTGCCCGTTGCTTTCAGCTGGCCACCTTCGTTATTTCCCCGGTATCCTTCTTCGATGCTCTGGCTTTTGCTCATGCCCAGGTGTATTTCAAGCTCTATCCATTCCTGATCCGTCGGCAGGTGCCAGCCGTCGGGGCATGCATTTTTCGCAGTTTCCCAGTTGTAAAGCCTGCCGAACTGCCGGGCTTGATTCCCGTAACCGAGGCTGCCTCCCGATGTCTGATGATTCAGGTTCTCTGCCATCCAGACCTGGTCTCCGATCCTGACCCAGCTGTATTCCTCCTGGTCCCGGATGTCAATAAAGTTTCCGGAGGCTGCGTTCGAAAAGTTATCTTTCAGAACAATTTGTGAATCAGGCTGCCTGATAACGTGAGCAGTGTTTTCAGCGGGTGTCCCTGCGTTGTCGCTCAGATTGAAATAGAAATTCCCCACCAGGGAAGTGGACTCCCAGGGAGTCTGCATATAATTTGATTTCTGGCTGACCGATTTCCTTACCAGCTGGAACATTTCAAGAATTGAGATATCCGGGATGAGCAGGTTCTCCAGGATGGCTTCGGTATACAGGCCGTTCATTCCCGTTCCGTCGGAAGCCACACTGCCGGGTGCTGTCGCATATGCAATGAGCGTTCCCGTCGGTGCATTCATGAAGGCCAGGCCCTTCCCTGCTCCGGACCGGTTCCAGCTTCTTTCAAAAGGATTGTTGCGGCATGCATCCAGGATGACAATATTTACATCCGAACGTGAAGCATCCATATGGGCCAGGACCCTGTCCGCCCTGACACAATCATACTCCACCTGCATCTCATTCTGTAACATGGCATCCACGGGGATGAGGTAGTTGTCGCCGCCGGCCTGGATCCCATGGCCTGCAAAGAAGAAGAGGCCCACCTGGTAGCCCCTCAGTTTCATCCCGAATGCATCAATCGCCTGTTTCATTTCCCCCTGATCCAGGTTATAATGATCCATCACCTCAAAGCCGACTTCCGATAAAGCGCGCTTCATGGCCATCGCATCATTCACCGGATTTCTCAGGACCCCGCCATGTTCATAAGCACTGTTCCCAATGACAAGGGCAAGTCTTTTCTCCTGGGAAAAACCTGAGATGACAATGAATGCCAGGCAGAAACACAACAACCTCTTCATCGTAAATCTTTGGAGTATTTGCTCCCTTAAGATAGTAACTTTTCTTTTCTACGTAATCTGCCACTCAGGGTTTAGATGATGACACGGAAAAAGCTATCACATCACGCGAAGAGGAATGTGGCGGATGATATGATGAAAATTTCTATATTTAGACACCAATCTGAAAACACCAATCTGAAACAACCCAACATGTCCGAATCAAACGTCAAACTCTCCGTGAGAGAAAAGATCGGTTACAGCCTGGGGGACCTGAGCGCCAACCTGATCTTCCAGACCCTGATGACCTTCCTGGCCTTCTTTTATACAGATGTTTACAGGATCCCTCCTGCAGCCGCCTCGGCCATCATCTTTACGGGCGGAATGATCGGAGCCTTTTTCAATCCTGTCATGGGTGCCATTGCTGACCGGACCAATACCCGGTGGGGAAAATTTCGGCCATGGATCCTCTGGACGGCAGTCCCCTTCGGGGTGATGGCCATCCTGGCCTTCAGCACACCCGACTTCGGGGAAAAGGGCAAGATCGCCTACGCCATGATCACCTATATCATCCTGGTCCTGGCATACTCGGCCAACAACCTGCCCTACGCGGCCCTCAGCGGGGTGCTCACGGGCAACATTGCCGAGCGAAACAGCATTTCGTCTTACCGTTTTGTGGCGGTGATGGTCGCACAGTTCATCGTGCAGGTGCTCCTGCTTCCGATGGTGCTTTACCTGGGCGACGGGGACCGCGTCAGGGGATTCGAGATCGTTATGGGCATTTTTGCCGGCGTGGGTGTCCTCTTCTTTATCATTACCTTCCTGTCCACCCGTGAACGGGTGATTCCCAAGCCTGAGCAGCAATCAAGCCTGAAGGAGGACCTGGGCGATCTGATCCGGAACAAGCCCTGGGTCGCCATGCTGATCCTGACCGTATTCGTATTCATCACCCTTTCACTCAAAGGAGGGGCCTACGTATACTATTTCGAGAATTATGTAAACGAGTCCCGCCTGGCTGCTTTCCTGGATAAGTTGCCGGCATTCCTTCGGCTTTCGGAGCATACGGCAACAGCCGGATTCAGCCTTTTCAACGCGGGGGGCATTGTGTTCATGATCGTGGGGATCGCTTTCTCCAAGGGACTGGCAGACCGATTCGGGAAACGGGATGTTTTCGGGACCGGGCTCTTCCTCTCTGCGCTCTGCCTGCTGGCATTTGCATTCTATTCTCCCGAGTCGGTGTACCTGATCTTCATTACGCAGGTGCTGCACGGCTTCTTTTACGGACTGACCATCCCCCTGCTCTGGGCCATGATCGCAGACGTGGCCGATTATTCCGAGCTGATGAACAACCGCCGGGCGACGGGCATCATCTTCTCTGCCATGATCTTCGGGCTCAAGGCCGGTCTGAGCATCGGGGGCGCACTGGTGGCCGGCATCCTGGGAGCCTATGGATATGATGAAAGCCTTGTTGTTCAGTCCCCTGAAGTAATCCGGGGGATCAGGATGCTCATGAGCGTATATCCCACCCTCACGTTCATGGTAAGCGTCGGATGCCTGTTCTTCTATGCCATTGATAAAAAGATGGAAGTAAAGATTGAAAATGAACTGGTCCAACGAAGGAAAATCAATAAATAAACCCTGATATGAAAAACACCATCCTGCTGATCCTGGTCCTGATGGCAATGGCCTGCACAAGCCAGGAACCTGCTGAAAAGGGCCTCAAGGATGCCCTGGAAGGAAAATTTTACATGGGTGCTGCCATGGGCGGGGCCCAGATCCTCGGAAAAGATACCGCCACACTGGAACTCATCCATCAACATTTCAATTCGGTGGTGGCTGAAGACTGCATGAAAAGCGGTCCGATCCACCCGGAGGAAGGGAAATACAACTTCGAGCTTGCGGACCAGTTCATCGAATTTGCGCAGCAGCATGAGATGTACACAGTGGGACACTGCCTGGTGTGGCATTCCCAGACCCCCCGGTGGTTCTTTACCGATTCAGCAGGAAACCAGGTCAGCCGTGAGCTTTTGATCGAACGGATGAAGGACCACATCAGCACCGTAGCAGGCCGGTACAAAGGAAAGGTCCATGTGTGGGATGTGGTGAACGAAGCCTTCGAGGATGACGGTTCCTGGAGAAAGACAAAATTTTACGAGATCATCGGGGAAGATTATATTGAACTGGCGTTCCGCTTCGCCAATGAGGCCGACCCGGATGCCGAACTGATCTACAACGACTACTCCATGTTCCATTCAGGCAGAAGGGATGCCGTGGTGAACCTGGTGAACAGCCTTAAAGAAAAAGGGATCCGGATCGACGGAGTGGGCATGCAGGCCCATTATGGAATGGATTATCCCGATCTGGGGGATTTTGAAGAGAGCATCCTGGCTTTTGGCAATGCAGGGGTGGATGTGCACATTACCGAAATGGACATCTCCGTGCTGCCCAGTCCCTGGAGCAATGCGGGCGCGGAGATATCCGACCGGGCGGAATACCGCGAGAAAATGAATCCCTACCCCGGGGGGCTTCCCGACTCGGTGGATGCTGTCATGAACCAAAGGTGGATGGATTTCTTTGAGATCTTCCTGAAACATGAGGACATCATCAAGCGTGTGACCACCTGGGGTGTTTCGGACATGTATTCCTGGAAGAACAATTATCCCATTCTCGGAAGGACCAACTATCCCCTGCTCTTTGACAGGGAATTCAAGCCAAAACCTGTCGTGGCAGAAATCATCAAAGCAGCTCAGGAATGAAAAAATCAGGGGACCTGTTTCACCACGACAGTGTTCCCCCGGGAGGAATATCATGGTTGCGCAGGAAACATTTCTGCGGGAGCCGCCGGCAAGGTGGTTAAGATCAGATATTTTTTTTCAATATTCTGTCACAGGATAGGGAACGCTGCCGTTTTCATCACTAATTTAGCCTGATATTCCCGGGTGGTGTGATGAACGATTACTACCTGATAAAGGACAAATGCAGGGAGGGACTCACCAGGCACCTCGAAAATGCCTGCTCCAGAATTCCAAAAACTGACAGTGAGCAGATGCTGGATCTCGGATGCGGGACAGGTGTGCCCACTCTCTGGCTGGCAGATCATTTTTCCGGGACGATCACCGCTATCGATACCGACCGGAAAGCTCTTGGATTTCTGCAGCAGAAGATTGATGTTAAACACTTGCAGCACAGGGTAAAAACACATCACATTTCCTTCTTTGATTTTACATTTGAGCCCGATTATTTTGATCTTATTCTTGCAGAAGGATTTCTCAATGCGGTCGGTTTCGAAACCGGATTTAAAAGAGTGGTTGGGATTTTGAAGAAAGGAGGATATTTCATGATTCATGATGAGTACAGGGACCATGAGAGGAAATCAGCGTTCATTGAAAAAAATAATTGTCAAATAACAAACACTTTCTACCTGGATGAATCTGTCTGGTGGAACGACTATTACAGGCAACTTGAATCCGAGATAAACGATCCGAAGAATGCCGGGATCCGTGCGCTGTTTGAAAATGATCTGAAGGAGATCGAATCCTACAGGGCCGATCCTTCTCTCTTCAGATCCATGTATTACATCCTGAAAAAGTTGTAGCAACGAATCTCCCCGGTAAAATGTGATATGTATGCAAGCGGCAAGAAAATAAGACATCCTGATGGAAAAAGATTACCACTTCAGACAAATACCCCGTTCGCGAATTGCGACCTTCGATACGTTTGCAGCCGGAATGCTCAGGCATCATGTAAGCGCCCTGCTTCAATTTGATGTCACTGAAAGCAGAAAAGAATTGCGGGATTTACGTAGAAAAGGCGTCAGGATTTCTTTTAACGCCTGGCTTGTGAAAGTCATCAGCAGTGTGTTGGAGCATCATCCGGAAGCTTCTGCCTTTCTTTATAATAAACACAAACTTATTGTTTTCAATGATATTAATATTTCTGTACTGATTGAAAAAAATATAAACGGGCAGAAGGTCCCGATCCCCTACCTCGTCAAAAAAACCAACCACAAGAGTGCGCAGGAGATCAGCGCAGAATTGGATGATGCCAAAAACCGGAACATCACACCCGCCGATATCACACTGCACAGAAGGGCCTCATTGTATGAGCGGATGTATTATCACCTGCCCGTATTGCTCAGGAGAAGCTTCTGGAAAATCCTGCTCAGAAATCCCCGGATCGCCTTTAACAAGATGGGCAATGCGGTCATCACTTCCGTCGGAACGATCGGTGTGTTGGATGGCTGGTTTATCCACAGGTCTGTTCATCCGATTTCTTTCGGCATCGGGTCGATACTCAAAAAACCCACGGTCGTCGAAAACGAAATTCAAATAAGGGAGATCCTTCACATCACCGTCCTGATCGACCACGATGTGATAGACGGGGCCCCGATGGTCAGGCTGTTGAATGCGCTGACCAGGTCCCTCGAATCCGGAGATTTTTTAGAAACCCCAAATCCACAAAATACACATCCTCACCTGCAATGAAAATAAAGCTTGAAGACCTTGGTTATAAAGCGAACCTTGAACAATACCGAAAAGAGCAGCATCTTGACGGCTTCGAGGTGGGAAGAGTGGCGGTGGAACACAGAGAGCGTTACATTGTCCTGACAGAGAAGGGAGAATATGAAGCTGAAATCACCGGAAACCTGCGCTTTACAGCCCGAAGCCGCGAGGATTTTCCGGCAGTGGGTGACTGGGTTGCGCTGAACACTTATGACGACGGTCCTGCGATCATCCATCATATCTTGCCGAGGTATGCGGTCATCAGAAGACAAGCAGTGGCCCAGTATGGAGAGACCCAGGTGATTGCCGCAAATATTGATGTCGCGTTCATACTCCAGGCCGTTGACAGGGATTTCAACATGAACCGGCTTGAAAGGTACCTGACCATCTGCCACGGATCGAAAGTAGCACCTGTCATCGTACTTACCAAGATCGACCTGACGAATGAACAGCGGCTTTCAGAATTAACCGGGCAGATAAACCGCCGCATGAAAGATATCCCTGTGATTGCGATCAGTAACTTTTCAGGGGAAGGATATGAACTGGTGAAGGATCGGATTGAAAAAGGAATGACTTATTGTCTGCTGGGCTCCTCGGGAGTCGGAAAATCCACCCTGTTGAACAATCTGGCAGGCAGCACCATCATGAAAGCAGACGCGATCAGTGAAGCAACAAAAAAAGGACGGCATGTGACCAGCCACAGGGAACTTATACTGCTTGATACCGGGGGTATCATCATCGATAATCCCGGAATGAGAGAAGTTGGAATCGTTGATACAGACGGCGGACTGGAAACCGCATTTGAGCGGATCACCCATCTTTCCGGGGAATGCAGGTTTAAAAACTGTACCCATACAGGTGAAACGGGCTGTGCAGTGCTTGCAGCCGTCGAAAAGGGCGAGATCGACAAAAGTGCCTTCGAGAACTACATGAAAATGGAGCGGGAGAAAGCGTTTTTTGAGTCTACGGTTGCAGAAAGACGAAAAAAAGAGAAGATCTTAGGCAAGATCCTCAAAGACTATCAAAAAAAAGATATTAAAAAAAGAAATCACTGAGCAATAAGTTTTTTCATTCTCAGAATCATTCATTAAATTTTGATCATTAATCAGAAATGGTCGAATTTTACAGAATGAATCACCGGGTAGCAATCAGAATACAGAAATCCATTCTGCACAAAGCAGAGAAGAAACTGCTTGTGAGGATTGCGGAAAGATTGCCGGAACGGATTAAATCAGATCATTTAACGGCCATCGGACTTGCAGGAGCGATCATCTCTGCAACAGGGTATGTGCTTGCCAACCGGGACATCGCATTCCTGTGGGTCTCATCCTTCGGCCTGCTTATCAACTGGTTCGGGGACAGCCTCGACGGAACCCTGGCAAGGGTAAGAAATAAACAGCGACCCATCTACGGATTTTTTGTGGACCACTGCATTGACGGAATTACCATCACCGTGATGTGCATTGCGGCCGGCCTTTCACCCCTCATCTCACTGTATGCCGCCTTGCTTGTGCTTGCGGGATACCTGCTGCTATCCATTTTCACTTACATCAATACCTACCTCAGGGGTGAATTCAAGCTTACATTCGGCATGTTCGGTCCCACCGAGTTCAGGATCATCGTCATTCTGATCAATACAGTATTCATATATGTCCCTGTGAAAAATCAGTTTTTCGCAATCATGGGCAGAACCTTTAAAACTTTTGACATCATAGGCATTGGTATCGCCCTGATCCTGTTCATCATTTACATTGTCGGATTCCTTACAGACAGAAAAAAATACGACAGGATGGATCCCCTTCCCACCCATCCTGACAACAGCAGGTAGAACATTTTAAGAGACCAACTATTTTGAGACTTACATTATGGGAGTAGTCACCACAGATGATTTTGAGCGTGTGTCCGCTTTCTTCAGGGGAGAAAGGGGACGCCGCCGCGCCGAACTTTTTATGCGGATGATTGCCCTGGACAAGATTAACAGGCTGTATGACAATTCCAGTGCCCATACCGGATCAGCGTTTGCCGCAGGCTTGCTGAACGACCTGGGGGTCAATTATCACATTGGAAACGCTGAAAGACTGAACGTTTTACCTGAAGGAGCATTCATCACCGTGAGCAACCATCCCTACGGCGGACTGGACGGAATTATTCTTGTGGAACTCTTCGATAAAATCCGGGATGACTATAAATTGATGGTCAACCAGATTCTTTCGCTCGTCAGGGCAATGAAAGAGAATTTTATCGCAGTGACGCCGTCGGACAACAGGAAGAAGGGCATCACAGCCACTAGTATCGGCGGCATCCGGGAGACGATCGCCCGGTTGAAAGAGGGACATCCGGTTGGATTTTTCCCTGCCGGAGCTGTATCGGATCTCAAATTAAAATCCATGACCATCAGGGACCGGACATGGCAGCAGGGGATTCTCCGCCTGATCCATTCCGCGAAAGTCCCCATTCTCCCGGTGCGTTTTTTCGACAGGAATTCCCTGTTCTTTTACTCGCTGGGACTGATCAACTGGCGGATCCGCATGCTCAGGCTTCCTTCGGAGGTTTTTAATAAATACAAGAAGGTACATCGGATCGGGATCGGAAAGATCATCTCCGTCAGGGAGCAGGAAAAATTTCCGGACAGCCGGTCTCTGGGCGCTTTCCTGAGAAAAACCATTTATAAAATGCCGTTACCCGAAACATTCATTCCAAAAAACAGGATCCATTTCAAAGAGAAACAACCGGGGAATATAATTGTTAAACTGCCATGACACGGATCAATGTCTATAAAATTCCGATCGTTTTTTCGAAATTTTTCGTCGTCTTCGGGATCCTCTTTTCCATCATCGGTGTCATACTTCTCATCAAAATATCTTTGGATGGTTTCGATATACAATTCCCTTCGGGTGACTGGAATTCTGTGATTTTCATCATACAGGGGATCCTGTTCATCATCATGGGAGCGGGCTACCTGGCCGTGAGAAAGTATTACATTGAATGGGATGACAGAGAAATCAGATTCCTGCTTCCGGACACAAAGAGACCGGAATCGATCCTGCTTGAAGACATCACCTCGGTGACGATAAAATTGTTTGAAGTCGTACTGCAACTCAAAGACGGTAGCCGGACACTGGACCTGAACAGTCTCCAGTTTGAGGACCTTAAAAAGATCAAATCAAAGTTCGAAGAAATCAAAAATCTGAAATGATGTTTTATATGAAATCCGGCATACAGGTTTTCCCTGCGAGGAAAATTATTTCCGGCGCTGTGCTCCTGTGCCTGGTGATCACCGGAGTCCGGTGCGATCCGGTGGATTCCGGAAGAAAGAGCCCTTCAGCCGGTTCATCAGAAGCCGGCAGTTATGCGGAAGACCGGGCTCTGATTGAGGACCTGCAGGCCCGGTATATGTTTGCGCTTGATTTCGGCGATCTGGAGCGTTACGTGGCCACTTTTACGGAGGACGGAATCCTGGACATCGGTATGGGTGAGTGGCGCAGCCGGGATACCATCTACCGCGTGCTGTCCGCCATCAACGATTCAGAAGAGGACACAAGCAATCCCGGCGACCCGGAGCTCCATCCTGCAACCGGCCGCCATCACATTTCCAATATCGTGATCAGGATCGATGGCGATACGGCCTACGGAAGAGCCTACTGGTTTCATATGTCCAACGACAATCCGCAGCGATCCGCAACACTCGACTCTTACGGGCACTATGAGGATGTATTGGCAAAGGTGAACGGCAGCTGGCTGTTCGCCAGGCGAAAGATATTTAACGAACAGGTTCCCGAATGGGCCGCTCCTGCAGAGAATCCCTGCTGGTAGTCAGCCGTACCTGATCATTTGTTTAATCAAACACCTGATAACATGAAAACAAAATGCTTTGTTCTGTTTCTGATCCTCTCGGTTCCGGGTTTTTCCCAGAGCGGCGAAAAGAACTTCATTGATCAGAATTACATCCAGGTAATGGGAAAAGCCGAGATGGAGGTCGTCCCGGATCTGATCGACCTGAAGATCTTGATCGATGAAAATGATGTCCGGGGCAAGACAACCATCAGTGAACTGGAGAAACTGATGCTGAAGAAACTGACCGAAATCGGGATCGATTTAAAAAAGGATCTGGCCGTCAGGGACCTGGCAAGTAATTTTAAATCCCACCTGATTTTGAAAAATGAGATCATCCTGTCCAAGGAGTACATCCTCACGGTCCACGACGGGAAAACAGCCGCCACGGTCTTCCTGGAACTGGAGAAGATCGGCGTTTCAAACATCACCGTGGAAAAACTTGACCACAGCGAAATGGAAACATTTCGACAGGACGTGAAGATCAACGCGGTGAAAGCGGCAAAGACCAAGGCTGAATACATGACCGGGGCGATCGGCCAGGCTACCGGCAGGGCATTGTATATTGAGGAGCTGGAGATCCCGGTATATTACCCCCGTGCTTCAAACATCATGCTTCGGGGCGCCGCAAAAGATGAATCAATCGCGGAGGTGCCGGACATTGAATTTGACAAGATCAAACTGGAATATTCGGTGCTGGTAAGATTCGAGCTGAAATAGGTGAACTGCGCTTAACAATCTAATATTATAACTTTTGAGCCATGAAAAACAGAATAGGTATTGCCATGATGATCTTGCTGTTGCTGATAACCTCAAATCTGTCATTCGCACAGAATGCGGCAGCTGAAAAATCCCCGATAAAACCTGCACTGCTGATTATAGATATACAGAATGCTTTCCTGACCATGGTTCCCGAAAAGGAAAAAGAGCTGGCCCTGTACTATATCAACGGGTACATTGAATTGTTCCGCAGCCAGGGCTTCCCGGTCATCCGGGTCTATCACCACGGTGAAGAATACGGTGTCGTTCCCGGTACGGAACATTTCGAATTTCCGGCCTCTGTCTCCATTCAGCCTGATGATCCCAGGATTATCAAAACGTATCCCGATGCCTTTAATAAAACAGATCTTGACAGGGTGTTAAAGGAGACCGGAAGCAATACCCTGTTCCTGTCCGGCCTGAGTGCTGTGGGATGTGTGCTTGCCACATGGATCGGTGCACAGAATCATGATTACGATGCCTTTATATTAAAGGATGCGATCATGAGCCATAACGAGGAGTTCACCAACAATGTGGAGGTCATGTTCGATGCTGTGGGCTATGAGATGGTAAAACTGATCCTTGAAAATTCCGGGAAGTGACGGATGCAGATCTACCTTGATTACAATGCGACCACGCCGGTTGACAGGGAGGTGGCCCGGGCCATGCAGCCCTATCTGGATGAATATTTCGGGAATCCGTCCAGTGCCCACAGCTATGGCGCAGAGGCGAAAAAAGCTGTAGAAATTGCCAGAAAACAGGTGGCAAAAGCCATCAACTGTTTGCCGGGTGAGATCACCTTTACCAGCGGCGGCTCGGAATCAAACAACTATGCCATCAAAGGTTTCGCATTGGCCCATGAGGACCGGGGGAAACACATCATCACCTCCTCCATTGAACATCCCTCGGTTACCGAAGTTTGCAGGTACCTGGAAAGCAAAGGATTTCGCATTTCGTATCTTCCTGTGGACGAATATGGCCTGGTCCGTCCCGAAGCGCTGGAAGCAGCCATTTCCCCTGATACGATCCTGATCTCCGTGATGCATGCCAACAACGAGATCGGCACCGTTCAGCCCATCCGTGAGATCTCGGAAATCGCCCGGGAACACCACATCGCATTTCATACCGATGCTGCTCAGTCCCTGGGCAAAATTCCAGTGGATGTGAAGCAGCTGGGGGTGGATCTGTTGTCTGTGGCCGGACACAAGCTGTACGGTCCGAAAGGAACGGGCGCGCTTTATATCAGGGACGGCATCGTACTTGAAAAACTGATCCATGGTGCCGACCATGAGCAGAACAGACGTGCAGGGACAGAAAATGTGCTGGAGATCGTCGGACTGGGGAAAGCCTGTGAGGTCGCCTCCCGTGACCTGGAGAAGAACAGAAAGCACATGCAACGGATGAGGGATTTGTTGCATGACAATCTGAAGCAAAAGCTGACCGGTATCAGACTGAACGGGCATCCCGACAGGCATCTTCCCAATACACTGAGCATCAGCTTTCAGGAGCTTGAAGCAAATATCATCCTGAATGAGCTGGAACTCAGAGGCATCGCTGCCTCTGCAGGAGCGGCGTGCCACACCGGTTCGATCGATGTTTCACCGGTGCTTACCGCCATCAGACTAGAAACAAGCTATGCCATGGGAACCATCCGGTTTTCGGTGGGCAGGTACACCACGACGGATGAGATCAACCGGGCATCGGAAATAATTGTTGAAACAGTTCACCGCCTGAAGCCTTCCCATGATCAGCAGGCAGTCAGAACCGGCATGTCAGCCGGCAGTGTAAAACTGACAGGGTACACGCAGGGACTCGGATGTGCATGTAAACTGCGTCCCCAGGAACTTGAGAAGATCCTGAAGGAGTTCCCCGTCCCTTCCGATCCCCGCATCCTGGTCGATCTCCGGAATTCGGACGACGCGGCGGTCTACCGCATCAATGATACCACGGCACTTGTGCAGACTGTTGATTTTTTCACCCCCATCGTGGACGATCCGTATGATTTCGGGGCCATCGCCGCGGCCAATGCATTGAGTGATATTTATGCCATGGGGGCCAGGCCGGTGTTTGCATTGAATATCGTGGGATTCCCCTCGAACAGGCTGCCCATGGAAGTGCTGAGGGAGATCCTCCGCGGAGCAAATGATGTTGCCAGGGAAGCCGGGATCAGCATCATCGGCGGCCATACCATTGATGACCCGGAGCCGAAATTCGGTCTGGTGGTCTCCGGATTGGCTCACCCCGAAAACATCTGGACCAACGCGGGAGCAGGGGAGCATGACGCGATCATCCTTACCAAACCGATCGGGACGGGGATCCTGACCACCGCGCTCAAACGCGGACTGCTTGATGAACCCACCCGGTCAGCTCTGGTCAGGTCCATGTCCGAACTGAACGGGAAGGCCGCACAAATACTGGCGGATTATACGGTCCGTGCCTGCACCGATGTAACCGGTTTTGGTCTGATCGGTCACCTGAGCGAGATCTCTGTGGCCAGCAAGACGGACATGGCACTGTTCGCCGGAGAGGTCCCTCTGCTGAATGAAACAGAAAATTTTGCGGCGGCTGGTGTCATTCCGGGAGGTTCGCTCAATAACCTGGAACACTATTCGAAGTTTGTGACATGGGATGAGGACATATCCCGGACCACACAAATCATCCTGTGTGATGCACAGACCTCCGGAGGATTGCTGTTCACAGTTGCCCCGGAGGAAAAAGACCAGGTCATTCTGGCGATGAAAAACGCCGGGATAGACTCAGCCGCCCATATAGGCAATTGCACAGGCCGGGGCAGCGGGAAGATCACTGTTATAAAGCATTAACCATCACGTTGTTTCTTCGTACCTTTCATCCGCAATTACCATCATCATTGACAACGAACTGCATATGAGATCTTCCGGGATCGCTTTCAATCCCAATGAGCTGGTCCGGTTTTTAAAGAAACCTGCCCGGGAATTTACCCGGGATGACGTGATCCGATTCTGCGAGGAGAAACAGGTGGAGATGATCAACTTCCGTTACGCGGCGGAAGACGGCCGGCTGAAAACCCTTAATTTTGTAATCACATCCGGGCAGTACCTGGAAACCATCCTCACCCGCGGGGAGCGGGTGGACGGCAGCAGCCTTTTCTCTTACATTGAATCGGGAAACAGCGACCTGTATGTGGTTCCCCGTTACCGGACAGCTTTCCTGGATCCCTTCGCCCCGGTACCGACCCTTGACCTGCTCTGCTCATTTTACGACCAGGAGGGCAATCCCCTGGAAAGCGATCCCGGCTACATCCTGCGAAAGGCCAGCGAGGCGTTTACCCGGGAAACCGGGTGTAACTTCCTGGCAATGGGCGAGCTGGAATACTATGTATCTGCTCCAGGAGAGGAACTGTACCTGAACAGGGACCAGAAGGGGTACCATGCCAGTGAGCCTTTTGCCAAGTTCGAATATATCCGGAACGAGGCACTGCGGCTGCTTGCGAAGACGGGCTGCGCGATCAAATACGGACATTCGGAAGTAGGGTGCTTCACCAGGGATGAGATGTATTTCGAGCAACATGAGATCGAGTTCCTGCCGGTACCTGTGGAGCAGGCCGCAGAACAACTCCTGCTGGCCAAATGGATCCTCCAGAAACTCGGCCACCAGTACGGGGTACAGGTCAGTTTTGCCCCGAAGCTCCATGACGGAAAGGCCGGAAGCGGGATGCATTTCCACATGATGATCGAAAAGGACGGGCAAAACCTGACCGCATCCAATGGTCAGCTCAGCGACCTGTCCCGGAAGATGATTGCCGGGATCCTCGAGGCAACCGATGCCCTGACCGCATTCGGAAACACCGTTCCCACATCGTATCTCCGCCTGGTACCCCGGCAGGAGGCGCCCACCAGGATCTGCTGGGGAAAAAGCAACCGGCTGGTGGTGATCCGTGTCCCCCTGGGCTGGTCGGGTACCGGCCAGATGACCCGGGATGCAAATCCCCAGGATGAAAGCCTGCTCCCCGGTCTTTCTTCAGGACAGACATTCGAATACAGGGTGGCCGATGGTTCTGCGGATATCTGCCTTGTCCTGGCGGGACTCGTGGCAGCAGCGCTGAGAGGAGTGACGATGCCGGGAGCACTGCAAGTTGCCTCCCGGCTGTATGTGGATGCGGATATTTTTAAACCGGAACACAAGGAAAAACTTGCCTCACTCAGGCAGCTTCCCCTTTCCTGCTGGGAGTCGGCCGCAGCGCTTGATCAAAAGCGAGGTATTTTTGAGAACCACCATATATTCCCGAAAGGATTGATCGACAGCCAGGTGAAGAAGCTCCAATCCTATGATGACCGTCAGCTGAGCGAGCGGTTATTCGGGAAATCCGATGAAATAAAGAAACTGGTGGATAAATATATGTCCGACATCTAATCATCGAATCACCGATCATGAAACGCATTCCGTTTTTAGTGCTCCTGTCCGCTTTCCTTCTTCTGTTCAGCGGCTGCGGGAAAGATGATCCCGAACCGCCCGAGGGCGAGGAATCTGTGGTATACGACGTCACCTATACCGATCAGACGGTGTATATTGACGAACAGGATGTGCAGTCCCTCATCCGGATCGATACAGCAAATTATATTTATTACTTTGAAAGCTCCCATTCGAAGATCGCCTCCCTGGAGGTGGATGACATTCTGCTGATCCATGGCATTGCGCTGCGCAGGGTGACAGGGATCACCCTCAACGGTGATGAGACGCGGGTGGAAACGGGCTATGCCATGCTGAATGAAGCCATCCGGGACGGAGAAATATCCTGGAACAAGGAGATCAGTTTCACCGACGGGGTCATCCCCGATGTGCAGATGCACGGACAGCGCATCGAACTCAAATCGGTCACCGCAGACGGATTTGAGTTTGAGTTCCCTTACGGGGATTTCACCTACAGGATCAAATTCTCCTTTACGGATAGAAAGGCTGAGGTGGAATTTGAGATCACCAAGGATCTGGCGGGACCGGTGACCGCAAAATTCCTGACCAAAGGCTCCATCGAGAATTTCTACTCAAGCACGGAAATGAAATTCGAGAACAGCAAACTCACCCGGTTCGGGCAGAAGAACCCGGGGATGCAGGGGGAACTGGTGCTCAATCTCACCGTGTCCGGTTCGGGCAGGGACGGGATCACCTTTGATTTTCCGGTGGTGCTTCTGAAATTTCCGATGATGGTGGGCCCGATCCCCGTGACCATCAATGTAAAGGTATTGTTCGTGTTCAACTGCGCGGTGCCTGTGGACGGATCCTCCCAGGTGGAAACCAGATTTACCTACAATTCAACCACCGGCATCAGGTACGACGGAACAAAGGTAACGGCAGATGCCTCCATAGGCGATCAGAGCATGGAAAAAAACAAAGCACAGACCGGGGCATCATCGGCCATCTCGGCCAGTTTCGGCCTTGCCTTTCCCCGGCTCGAGATCGGGATTTTCAAGGAGATCATCGTTCCCTGGATCCATACTGCATTTCTGATCGGCGGGGATTACACCGTTTATCCGGCCTGTCAGCAGGCCAAATCCCAGTTCATCGGGGCATGCGGATTGAATCTGTCTTTCCTGGGTTTCAGCTACAATGCAAATACCGTGCTTTGGCAGGAGGAGAAAGTGCTGTTGCAATCGGGCGATTGTCCGGAATGATCATTTGTGAACCTGCCGGTGTTGGCTGCAAAGAAAACATCAATTCCCAGTAGAAAAATGAGGAACCGCCAATCTCCCGAAAAACCGGTCAGGTTCCAGGATCTCTTCGTAGGTGGGAGGAGGATTATGCAACAGGATCTTCACTCCTTTCTTGAATCCCGTGGTATCCAGGAATGTTTCCAGGAATGATGCAGCGTATTTATACTGGAATTGATATTTATTCTCCCTGTCAGTCAGTTCTTCTATATCCGTCGGACGGACAGGTTTTCTGGGGGGGATGATCTCTCCCATCTTTCCTGCCATGTATTCACAGATCCCCTCTTCGATGAATACGGATCCGAAGGTTTCGTGGGTCCTTAGAATCCAGATGTATGTCTGGTAAGCCCTGTGCATGCGAATGCTGTCGATGACCTGCATTTCCAGGCTGATCTGATGGATATATGCATGGGTGAGTTCATGCATCACCGTACCTTTTACGAATTTGTTGCTTTCCTCGGTAAAGGTCTTTCTCAATCTTGAAAGGTCATCCAGTTCATATGCCTGAAATTCTTCCGCGGTATTGATGAACACCTCGTGGGGATAATACCTTCCCAGCTCCAGGGAGTCTACGATATCATACTGGGTCAGGTCCTCTGCATAAATCCATACGTTATAGAGTGTATCCCGGACAAACCTTTCGTATTCCGCCACCAGGGAATCCCGGTTGTCTTCAATGTATTGAGAGATCCCCCTGCTGGTGGGTTTTCCGTTTTTCACAGGATACTCCTGGGAGTACCCGGACAGGGCAGGAATTGTGAAGAGCAGTATGACTACCAGTTGCTTCAACGATCAGACCCTCCGACTGAATATAACATCTCAGAATGGCATTTGTTCCGTTCTGCCAATCCACCTGTAATGATGCCGGAATAGATTGCTCTAAATGTATGATGCAACCGGGGCCAATTCCCCTATCCCGGTCCTCAAATTCTGCGGAGATTGATTTTTCTACCGTCTTCCCCCTTCAGTACCATCCGGTCTCCCTTGATCCTGACTTCCCACTCCTGGATATCCATTTCCCAGACCCCCACAATGTGTGTATCATCCGTGAAGATGAGGTCTGACTTGAGTTCGTTCCTGAATCCTTCTGACTGGACAACAGATGAGATCTTGCCCTCGGGAGTGAAGGTTAGTGTATAGATCCCGTCATTTGATATCCAGGTACCGATGATGTCGTTCCCGGGATCGGTGGATACATTTTGCCCGCATGCCGTGAGCAACAATCCCAGAAGCACAATGGAGAAGAATCTCGGAATCGACGTGAACCTGCTCCGTGGCCGCTCATGGGTGCATTTTTGTAAACTCATTTTAATGATTGTTTATGGGTGTGAAGCTGTAATGGCAAATGTTTGACTCATTTATAAAAATAGTCCAAAATTCGATGGGAACCAAGAATTGTCTTCTTTGGACCAACCCGAAATTATATCGAAACCAAATGATAGAAGTAAACTTTGTATCCAATTCTGTATCAGTGGATCAGATTGTCTATTTCATGAAAGCGTATTTCCGCTAACTCATTACATCTGGCCAGATGAACTGGACTCCTATGCGGTTATTCCATCCCTGCATTTTTCAGGGTGGATTAGATATTAAATATCCTATTATTAACTTTTTTTGTTGATTTCGGGATAAAAAATATCTGTTTTGGACATATCAGCCTGTCCTGTAACATAGGCATCTTCAAAAGAACACACAGATCTTCAGAAGAAATTTCGAGGAATGTCCGATTGTCCCAGTGGGGCGAAAAGGGAGCAGGCGGGGAGGGGGCTTGCGCGGAGGGGGCTTGCGCGGAGGAGGCTTGCGCGGAGGAGGCATGCGGGGAGGAGGCATGCGGGGAGGAGGCAGAGGGTGGGGATTTTACCTGGTCCTGCGGTCCCTGCCGATCAAAAAGTACAGGATCGATCCCAGGATCGGAAGGAACAGGATGACCAGCACCCAGATCAGTTTTTCACCGGATGGGAAATCGTTCATCAGGACGCTGATCAGTGCAAGCACCGGCAGCAGCACGATGAACAGGGCAATGAACAGGATGAGCAGCAATGATCCGGCCATCTTATCTGCATTTTCGAGGTTTCATAATGGTGTGCTGTTATCCGGTTCCCTGAGCATGCTCCTTGCATGATCCCGGGGTAAATCTATGAATTCTCATCCTTCTGTACAAATTGAATTCCGGGAACCATATGATGGAGGCCCTGATTTTCATAACTTAGTGCCTGCATGTAACAAATCACCACCCATGAAACATTCAATGACGATCATTTCTGTATTTCTGCTGTTTTTCAGCTGCAATTCTTCTCAACCCCCCTCAACGGACCCGGCAACAGATCACATCCGGATCAACCAGCTGGGTTTTTATCCCGATGCCGTCAAAGAATTTGTGGTAACCGGCACGGACGCTTCTTCTTTCAGGATCCTGGACGAAAAAGGAAAGAGCCGGTACAGGGGCAAACTGGTGGATCGGGGAACCTGGGAAGCGTCGGGAGAACAGGTGCTGACGGGCGACTTCACCGATTTCAGGACGCCCGGTACCTATTCCGTACTGATCGGCAAAGAGATGGTCTCCCCTTCTTTCGAGATCGGGGAAGATGTCCATCGTGCCGCCCTGGATGCCTCCATAAAGAGTTTTTATTTTCAGCGCGCCTCCATGGCGGTGGAAGAACAATACGGGGGTGTCTATGCCAGGGCTGCGGGTCACCCCGACCTGGGTTGTCCCTACCATCCCTCCACAGGAAAGCAGCGGGGGACGCTGGATTCTCCCGGCGGCTGGTATGATGCCGGCGATTACGGCAAATATGTGGTCAATGCAGCCATTTCGGCCGGACAGATGCTCCACCTGCTGGAACTTTACCCGGATGCGGTAGCAGACGGAAAGCTGAACATTCCCGAAAGCGGGAACGGGATCGGGGACCTGCTGGATGAGATCCGGTATGAACTGGACTGGGTCCTGACCATGCAGGACAGCGACGGAGGGGTATTCCACAAGCTGACCGCCCGAAACTTCAGCGGATTCATCATGCCCGAAGCATACGACCTGGAAAGGCTGGTCATCGGAAAAGGGACCGCCGCAACGCTGAACTTTGCCGCGGTGATGGCCCAGGCCGGCAGGGTTTTCAGCAAGACCGATCCCGAATGGACGGCAGCCATTGTGGCCGCCGCGGAGAAAGCGTGGGACTGGGCGGTGGAACATGACGAGGTTCCCTACCGGAATCCTCCCGATGTGCGTACCGGGGAGTATGGGGACAACCTGTTCAGTGACGATTTTTACTGGGCCGCCGCCGAATTGTACCTGACCACGGGGAACAACAGGTATTTTAAGTACCTCCTTGAAAATGAGGAGCCCTATATGCATCAGCTCACCAACAGCTGGAAATTCTTTATCCGGAACATGGGATTCCATTCCCTGCTGGCCAACCGGAAAATACTGGAGTCCAGTTTCCGGGGTGAGCTCACCCGCAAGCACATGAAGCTCTCCGGCGAGATCCTTGCCCGCATGGACAGCATTCCCTACCATGTGGGAGTCGATTATTTCGAGTGGGGTTCCAACAGCGATTTCCTGAACCAGGCCATGATCCTCTGTATTGCACATCACCTGTCGGGCGACCATAAGTACCTTGACGGGGCCATCCGGAACCTGGATTATATCCTGGGGAAGAACGCCACCGGATATTGCTTCCTCACCGGTTTCGGAGCCAAACAGGTGATGAATCCGCATCACCGTCCCAGCGGGGCCGACGGGATCGAAGCGCCGGTTCCCGGTTTTATCGTGGGTGGTCCGAACAAGGACAGGCAGGACCGGGCCGAAGTGGAATACGGGAGTGATTTCCCGGCCAAATCGTTCGAGGATGTGGAGGCCAGCTATGCCTCCAACGAGGTTTGCCTCAACTGGAACGCCCCGGCGGTCTTCGTGATGGGCTACCTGGAGCAGGTGTATTGAACCCTGTTCAGTATGTGTATGCCCTGAAAGAATGCGGTTTCAGGGTGATGGTGAAGACCCGGGCATCCTCACCCAGTTTCCTGTTCCTGAATGAGGGGGCTTCCCTGAGCGTACCCGGGATCACCTCCCCGGTGGCCGCATCGGTGATCTTCTCAGATGAAGGGTCCAGGAGGATGCGGATTGTCACCTCCTCCTCCAGGAAGGACTCGACCACGAACGAGCGGTTGTCGTATACGAAGAGACTGACCTCCGCAGGTCCCTCCATCAGCACGTCCAGCGATCCGGCGATGTGCTGCCTCAGCCTGTCCAGGACGGCGGGCGGCAGGTTGTAAAGATCAATGAAGTTATCCGGAACCGTCAGCACGAAAAACTGTCCCCCGGAATAACCGGCCCGGTGCAGTATGGGCCAGCCGTTTGTGTCATCCAGTGCCGAAATCACCTCCCATGAATCGTTGGTCAGGTAATGGATCTGGGGAATGATCATTTCCTTCTCGATGGTGACCGCGGGACCCCATCCTGCCGAAAACTCCTTTACGCTTGCTTTGCGGTCCGTTACCCGCAGCTCCGCGATGTCCTCTATTCCCCTGCCCTGCATGGCCCTGTAGAAACCCGAAGTGACCGTCACATTTTTTCCCTCCCGGAGTTGTTTCTGGATCTTTTCCACGATCTGCGGATCGAAGCTCGCCGTTTCGGTCAGAAGTACCATCTTTTCCCCTTCGGGGAATTCAGGGACGATCTCGATGGGGATCCCGATCATGCCCAGGTAGTTCTGCAGGAAATCTTCCCCTACGGAATGGTACGGCCGGTAACTTTTAATCCCGAGAGGTTCGCCCAGTGACCCCAGAACGCTGTCAACCACCTCCAGGGAGTATCCGGCAGCTCCGGCATACGTAACAGGTGCCGGCGAGGAACCATCCTTTCCCGTTTTGGAGGCTTTCATCCGGTCGAAATCGAAACTGGTGCCGGTCCCCTGCCATGCCGCCCGGGTATTCTCCCGGACGGGATACTGCATCTGCCTGATGTCGAAAAGGGTGATCTCCGGTGCTTTTGCGAACAGGGTCAGCCACAGCTGCTCGGCATACCGGTCCAGCGGATCCGACCCGCCGGTGTCCACCCAGCCTCCCCGGTTCTGCCCGGGTTTCAGGTGCTTGAAATACCTGAAGATGGCATACCCGTGGTATTGCTGCAGGTGCTGGTTCCCCGACCGGTTCCGTGTCTCCGTGCCCGTGTAGAGCCCGTCAAACATCGCCGGTTGTGCTTCCAGGTTGAATCCCAGCCCCTGGAAATGCTCGTACCAGTTGGGGTATTTGATCACCACTTCCACGTCCGGATTCACCTCCCTGGCCGGTGCCAGGACCAGCTCACGGGCCGCCTCCTTCATCAGATCCAGCCGGTAACCGGTCCAACTCCGCTCCCCCTTCGCCGCAATGCATAAATCGCATTTGCAGCTGGTGAAGAAAAAATCATCCAGGATGAACTCATCGAAAAAACGGGCGGTGTAAACGGCAATTTCCTTCACTTTCTGCCGGTGTTCGGGATTGGTATAACAAAAGGTCTCAAAGTAATTCCCCTCGTTGATCGTATAGGTGATCCCCCCGGCCACCCTGATCCCTTTGCGGGTAAAAAAATCAATGGCCGCCTCCAGGGTTTCCTCCTCCACCATCAGCAAGTCCCTGTGGGTCTCCAGGTAGACCTTGTCCACATGCACCTGCCTGGTGATATCCTCCCAGACCGTCTCCAGCCACTGCCGGTCGATCATCTTTTCCACTTCATAGGCGCGGCAGTATAACGCCACTTTGAAATTCCGGTATCCCTGCGCGAATGATCCCGCACCCTGAAGCAGGAACAGGAAAAACAGGGAAAGCAGCACCGCAAACCTCCCGTTCCCGGCACCTGTCATTTTTTGTTGATGCATATTAATTTTTTGTTGATATATATTGTTTGCCTTAATGGATTGTAATTACTATTGTTCTGTGCTGAACGGATCGCGGCCGTCCCATGTGCCCCCGCCGGCGAGGATGGTGTAGAGCGCGTCGTAATGCATGGTCTCAAAAATGGTGAATTCGGTGAAGGAGATGATTCCGCGGTCGTCCGAGAATTTCCGCTCCCTGGGAAGCTCCCTCATGCCGGGGACTACCGCAGCGCGGCTCCTCCAACCGGTCACCCCCGGCCCGAATATGGTGATCCCCGGTTTGGGGCCCCAGCCTTTCTCAATGGTATAGGCACTTTCGCGGTCATGAATGTTGTGCACCCTGTGGGAACCCAGTCCGGTTACATAACAGATCCCCAAAGGATTCAGCCCGAGCTTGTAATCCATCAGCACCGAGGCGGCATCGAAGTACCGCTGCTCACCCGTCAGCTTCCACTGGAGCAGCGGGGCACAGGCATACTGGGGCTGCCGCACGTTGTGCCCCCATCCCCCCCGGTCGGGATCGTTTCCCACCGGGTAGGCATGTTTTCCCAGTTCCTCTATGTTTGCTTCGGCAGCCTTGCGGATGGCTTTCCGGAAAAACGCAACGATCTCAGGATCGGTAGCCACTTCCTCTGCCAGCACATATGAAAGGATATAAGCCGGATTGTCAAAATCATCATCATTCAGCGAATAGCCGGGAGTGGCATACAGGTGTTCCTTCAATGAATCGGCCAGGACGTACAATTCCCGGATCTTCCGGTGGTCCGACTCCTCTCCCAGCAACAGGTACCGCTGGATATGGTAATAGAGCCTTTCGGGACCTGCCATCGCGTCCCCGCTGTATTCCATGGCCTTTTCGGCCCTTTTAACCAGTGAAGCGGATTCTTCGGGCTTGTAGGGTTTGAGGATCCGTGCCAGGTGCATGAACAGTCCCGCCCCCGTGCAGGTGGCGCGATCGTCTGTCAGCACGGTTCCGTATTTCTTGTCATCCTGATCCATGGGTGCGGCAAACGGATCCGGATACCCCCTCGTCTCCGTGCCGAAATGTATGCTCCCGTCCTCGTTCTGCAGGTACTCCCATACCAGGGTCCCCCACTCCGCCTCGTCGATGATGTCCGGGATCCCGTTCTCGTAGTTCAGGACCCGGTAGTCCTCGGTGAAATCACCCGGGATGCGGTACTGCCCGTCTGTAAAATATTCAGGGAATGCCTCGTATATCATCATGTTGATCAGCGGGTTGGACATGTGGTAGGCACGCCGGTCGGCATCCCCCGCATCATGATACCCGCCATAGCACCTGAAGGTCCTCTCAGTTCCGGTCACATCGATATTGGCTTCCCCGATGGGACCATCCACATCGTAGATCAGTGTATGACACGGATTTTTCCTGATGTCCGGTTCGTGGATCGGACAGCCGCAGCGCTGCAGGTACTGCGCGCGGAAGATGGTATATGCCAGCATCTTTGAAAAATCACCGCCCACACCGAAGGGGTATGAACATCCGATTCCTTTCACCGCGATCCGGTAAGGCCCGCCTTCGGGAACGGAGGAAAGGTCGATGCAGTACACAAAATCCCCCGAGGAGGCATCCTCCCCTGCTTCCTCCAGCCTGCCGGATGCGGCCACTTCTCCGCTTTCCGCATGAAACACCTCATAGACCGGCAGATCGCCTTCAATCTTCACGGCTCCGCCCGTTCCAAGCCAGACGGCAAAATTTGCATACCTCATCTTCGAATATGCACTGTATCCCACCTGGTTCGTTTTGATGGATTCGCATAAGGTGGTCCGTTCCCGGAATGTGAATTCCTTTGTTCCGTACGGGGTTTCCACCCTGTATGTGGTGCCCTCCTCCAGGGGCAGGGTTTCCAGGTAGACGTGGTGGTCGCATGCATCGGCCTGCATCGCATATCGATGAATGCCCAGGGGCGGCTGACCGTTGATCTTCCATTGGGACAGATCACCGGTGTTCACTTCGCTCAGATCCACCGTGTCGCTGGTGAAAAAGGCAACGATCACCCGGTCGGAAGCCGTGCGGATCTCTTTGAACGTCAGTGCTCCGTGGGTGGCGGAAATGCAGAAAAGCAGGCCGGACAGGGCAAGCAGGGTCATTTTTTTAATCATGGCATGTCATTTAACGATTCGGAATATGTCATCATATAAAAAGCAATGCTGCAGTTGAGGCAGCAGAGCTGCGGAGAACCGAGCCTGCGCACTCGACGAATACGCTCGCGCAATTTAAGCCCTGTGCGGGGCCGGGTGACTAAAGCCATCCTTTCCTCCTGAAATAGATCAGCAGTCCAATGACAATGCCCACCACAACGATCCAGAACACCAGGTAACCATACCTGAATTCCAGTTCAGGCATGTACCTGAAGTTCATTCCATAGATCCCGGCGATGAATGTGAGCGGGATAAAAATGGATGCGAAGATGGTCAGTACCTTCATCACCGAGTTGATGCGGTTGCTCACATTTGTACTGTAAATGTTCAGGTGGTCCGAGATCATCCCGCTGTACAGTTCGATGGCATCGGTGGCCTGGGTGACCAGGTCATTCAGGTCCTGCAGGTAGCTCCGGTGCTTGTCCCGGAAAAAGGACCGGTCGGACTTCATGACCTGGAACATGATCTCCTTCACCGGTCTGACCGACTTCCGCAGGAAGGACAGCTCTGTCTTGAGCCTGTAGATCTCTTCCACCACCTTTTTGTCCTGACGGCCGAACAGCTTTCCTTCCATCTCCTCGACCTGTCTTCCGATGGACTCGATCACAATCATGTAATTATCCACGATGGTATCCAGGAGCGCATAGGCTAGGTAGTCGTTGTCATTCAGCCGGATCCTCCGCTTTTTCAGCCGGATCCTTTCCCTGACCGGATTGAATACATCCCCGGGTTGTTCCTGCAGGGTGAGCACATAATGCGATCCCAGTACCAGGGTGAACTGCTCTGAATGGATGTTCCTTGTCTCCTCGTCATATCTCAACATCTTTACTATCAATGCGTTGTAAGTATCTCCATCCGCGTAGCCGGGGCGCTGGTCGGTGTTCATGAAATCTTCCATAAACAGCGGGTGAAGCCCGAAAATCTCGCCCATCCGCTCGATCAGCTGCAGATCGTGGAGCCCGTAGATGTTGATCCATGATACTTTTTCCGATTCTATGCAGGGGATGGCTTCATCGATGGACTTCAACTCTTTCTCGACCAGCTCTTCCGCATCATATTCGATCAGCCTGATCACCGGATGGTCCATCTTCTGTTCGCCGATCAGGATCAATGAGCCGGGGACCTGCCCTTTTGAGGCGGTCCGGTCTTTCATGAATCTCGCCATGGTTACTTAGATGTTGTTTTTTCCACTTTCTTTTTCTTCGTCCCTGCTCTGGGCAGGATGATCCCGATGATCACCCCCACGGCAAAACAGACGAAGATCAGCAGGGCCAGGGGGACATTGATTCCCCAGAACAGGCATTTCACATGGATGAGCTCCGTGTTCTGCAATGCAAAGATGATCAGAAGGACCGCGAGCAGGAGAATGATGATGGTTTTTGCTTTCATGGGATCCATCAATTTATACCAAAGATAGGATTCCCCGGACTCAATCACAATGTATCCTGGTAAGAATACAACCTGAAGGGTTTTGAATTGACCCGGATGTCATTTATTTTTATCCTGCAATCAATACCAGCTGCTGATGGGACAAAAACCGGTTCCGGGATATTACGGGTTCAGGATCTATTTTCTGTCCACCATCCTTTATTTCTTTCTGGTCATTCCCTTTCTGATGTTCCTGGCCTTTCAGCGTGTTCCGGCCATCGCAGAGAAAGCGAACCTGGCAGGTGGTGACGGCCGGGCGGAATCAGGACTCCGTGTGATGGCTCCCGATTCCGGGATGTTTTACAGCCAGGAAGCGATAGACAGCATGATCAGGGAGTCGGTCCCTGATGAGGCACTGGCCGGGGAAGCACAGGAAGATTCTGTAAATAATGAGGCCGGTGCAGGATTCAGGCCACATGTGACCGTGGGAAACGAAGAACACCAGGAAACCACCATCAAATTTTTTGATGAGAAGGGCCCTTTTGAAATTTACTTCCGCCTGCTGTTCTACCTGCTCATGATCAGCTTCCTGGCAGGACTTTTTTATAACCTGCCTTTCAAACGGTATCTGCGCCTGAAACGAAGTGAGAAGAAAATTCCCGGAAAATTGCGGGCATACTGCAGGAAGTATCTGTTTTCCACACCGGTGGTAAACAGCGTGATCATCACCCTGCCCAACCTGGTGATCATTATTTTCTCGCTGGTTTACATCATCATCGGGCAGCGGTTCCCGGGCGACCTGGAAAGGGACCTGTTTATCCAGTTTTTCTACATTACCCTGGTGGCCACCCTTCTGGAATTCCTGTTCGTTTATTTCTGGCAGAGGCACAGGATCCACATCAAATACATCGAACATTTTTTCACGGAAACAGAACTGAGGGAAAAGGTATTCCGGCGGAAAAGAGGAATGATCAGGAACCGGTTGATGATGGCCAGCGGGATGACCACCTTTTTGCCACTCCTGGTGGTGCTGGTCTATCTCATCCTGAGCCTCACATCCATCAAAGACCTGGACGTGGATGTCTTTACCAGGGAACAGGCGAAGATCCTCATCGGTCCGATGGGCATGTTCATGAACCCGGATCAGGAGACCCTGTCGGCCGATAAATTTTCCATGTTGTTCTATGTGAACGCGGTGGATTCCATCATCATGATCGTGGGGATCGCCACGGGGATCATGGCTTCGCTGATCTACCTGCTGTTGTTCATTAAATGGACCAACCAGGATATCACCGGTCCCGTGAAGGAACTCCTGTCAAATATCAGGAATACCAGGGAAGGAGAGCCCGGTCAGTATGCCATTGTCCGCACCAACGATGAGATAGGGGAACTCGCCGAAGGGTATAACCAGATGACCCGGAAGATGAAGGATTACCTGGAGGACATCTCAAGAATGAACCGGGAGCTTGAACAGAAAGTGAAGGAACGAACCCGGGAAGTGGTCATGCAGAAGGAAGAGATCGAAGCACAGAAAGAGGAGATCGAAGCACAGCTGGATCTGGCCACCATGCAGCGGGACACCATTTCGCGGCAGAAGGACCTGATCCTGGACAGCATCCAGTACGCGGAAAGGATTCAGTCGGCCCTGCTCCCTCCCACCACCTACCTTTCGGACATCCTGAAGGACCATTTCATCCTGTTCAGGCCAAGGGATATTGTGAGCGGCGATTACTACTGGACCACGCTCAGGGGGGACAGGCTCATGATCGCGGTGGCCGACTGCACCGGACACGGCGTCCCCGGTGCTTTCCTGAGCATGCTCGGGATCACCTACATGAATGAGATCGTGAACAGGAATGAATCCATCCGGGCGAACCAGATCCTGGACGAACTGAGAGATTTTGTGATCAGCTCTCTGCACCAGACCGGCTCCAGGGGTGAGGCGCGCGACGGGATTGAGATCGCGCTGTGCATCATCCACACCGGGACCCGCATGATGGAGTATGCAGGCGCCAACCGGCCTGTCTACCTGGTTAGGGAGGGGGCCGGAAAAGCGGCCGGCTCCTCCGGCCAGGATCGCAGGCTGATCCAGATCAGGGGTGACCGGATGCCCATCGGGATTTACGAGCAGGAGGTGGTCCCCTTCACCAGCCAGGAGATCCGGCTGAAGAAAAACGATTCCCTGTACCTGTTCTCCGACGGGTACGTGGACCAGCTGGGGGGACCCGACAGGAAAACGTTCCGGTCGAGAAGATTCAGGGAGTTGCTTCTGGAGATCCGTGAACATCCCATGGAGGTGCAGAAAAAACTCCTGGCCGAAAGGCTGGAACAATGGCAGGGCAATGTGGAACAGATTGACGATATCCTTGTGATGGGGATCAGGATGTAGACGGGGTCAGGATATGGTCACATACTCAAAGGGAAGCTTTGACATTCTGGACATCTCCTTCCCCACCTCCAGCATGTCCTCGTCATCCTCTTCATAGTGCCACTTCACACCCACCTGCTTGCCTTCGGTGTTCAGCCTGCTCAGTGTTTTGAAGATATCCAGGATGAACTTCGCGGATGTGGAATTGAAATATTCGAAGTTAAAATGGAACTCCAGGGGAAATCCCCCGTTGCCGGATTCCCGGGCAGACAGTTCACCTGCGTAATTGTCGAGCCATTCCAGCACGGGCATATAGAAACTCTTTACATTTTCCGGCCGTGATTCCCCGGAAAACTCAAAGATCCCCTGCTCCGGATCAAGGATCACGCGGGGTGAATTCAGCGTTGGCTCAATGATTAGCTTATCCATTCCTTATTCGTTAATGATGATCTGTATTTCAAAAAATGAGTGGTCGCTGTCAACCGGTGTGAAACTGTACCTGATCTTATGCTCCGTCTTCAGCGCAATGGTGACCAGTCCCAGTCCGGCCCCCTTGTCGTCCTCCCCCGGTTCCCGGTTGATGATGTCCTCGTAAAGGGTTTTCAGATTTTCCCTGTCCAGCTGACGGACGCGGTCAAGCTTGAACCTGAATTCCTCCAGATCGTCATTCTGGATCAGGTTCCCAGCGGTGATCAGGTACCGGTCATCCTGTTTTTTCACGGAAATGAGAGACGGCCTGTTCTTATTTCTTTCTCCCGTCCCGCTTCCGGCCGCATATTTGTAAATGTTGTCGATCGATTCCACAAAAGCACCGTAAACCTTTTTCCTGGTGGGTTTGTTCATTGCCAGGAACTCGGGAGCAGACCGGAGCTTGTCCAGCAATCTTTCAATGATCCTGTAGGAGATGGGGCCCTTGAATTCGATGATGGTTCCGGTGTCTGTCATGGGTGTAGATGCCCTTTCTGCGCTGGTCTGTTCTTCTGTGACAAAGTAACTAAAAAAACTTGAATCCGGCTGTAACATGTTTTATTTGAATATATTCGTATCATAACTGGTGCATTATGAGTGAGGCGATTTTAAGGGCTTTGATGCAATTGTTTGCATTAATCGTTGACATTGAAGAAGTTCAACAGGTTTCGGAGAGCGAAAGAGCCATTGTCAGATCGTTTCTCGGAAGGTTGCTGAACCAGGAACTGGTGGATAAGTACATGAAAGTTTTTGACGAATACTTGAACCTGTACCACCGGGAAGAGATCGCCAAAGGGAGTATCAGGGACAGAAAACGCACCTCGCTGACCGCCGTCAGGATCCTGGGGATCTGTGAAAAGATCAACGAGGAGCTGGAGCAGGATCAGAAGGTCTATGTGGTCATTCAGCTGATCGAATACATTGCCTACGGGATCGAGATACGGGAGAAGGAGCTGGATTTTCTGCAGACGGTGGCTTCCGCATTCAACATCCCCGAGGAGGAATACCAGAATCTACTGGGTTTTGTCGCCTATTCACTGGCGGACATTCCGGAGCAGGAGCGTGTGCTGCTGATCAGCAATGAGGAGAAACCCGCTGACATGGCTGTGAACCATCTCCTCAACAGGAAGTTGTCCGGGCAAATCGCATTTCTCCACATTGGCAGCACCAACACATTCATCCTCCGTTATCACGGGCTGGAGGACCTTTACCTGAACGGACAAAGGCTTCATTCGGGACTGACCTACACCTTTGAACACGGCTCGGCCGTCAGGGGACAGCACATCGAGCCGATCTACTACACCGATGTGGCCGGCATCTTTTCGGCCTCCTTCACAACATCCCGGTTGTCCTTCATTGCGAGAAACGTGGTTTTCCGGTTCAAAAACAGCGACAACGGCGTCCATGAATTCAACATGCAGGAGGAGTCGGGAAAAATGGTGGGGATCATGGGAGGTAGCGGTGTGGGCAAGTCCACCCTGCTCAATGTGCTGAACGGCAACCTGAAGCCCCAGCATGGAAACATCCTGATCAACGGGTATGACCTGTACGACGAGCATGAACGTGAGACGCTGAGCGGGGTAATCGGTTTTATTCCCCAGGATGACCTCCTGATCGAGGAGCTGACCGTATCCCAGAATCTTTATTACAACGCAAAACTCTGCCTGAACGACTATGATGAGGAGAAGATCCGGGAGATCGTTGACCGGGTAATGATTGATCTGAACATCTACGATATCAGGGATCTGAAGGTGGGGAAACCCCTGAGCAAGGTCATCAGCGGCGGTCAGCGTAAAAGGGTGAACATCGGACTGGAGCTGATCCGGGAACCCTCGGTGCTGTTTGTGGACGAACCTACATCCGGTCTCTCGTCGCTGGATTCGGAGATGGTGATGAACCTGCTCAGGGAACAGGCATCCAAAGGCAAACTGGTGATCGTGAACATCCACCAGCCTTCATCCAACCTGTACAAGATGTTCGACAGGATCATCTTCATGGACAGGGGCGGTTACCAGATCTTCTACGGAAATCCCCTGGAAGCGGTGATCTACTTCAAATCGGCCAGCAACCATGCCAATGCGAACGAGGATCAGTGTCCCAGGTGCGGGAATGTGGATCCTGACCAGGTACTGCAGATCATTGAGGCCAGGATCGTGAACGAGCACGGGAAGCTCTCCCGCAGCAGGAAAGTCAGTCCCCGGGAATGGTTTGACCTCTTCAGGAAGAAACTCAGGAAGATCCCGGCAGAACACCCCCCGAAGCAGCCACTTCCCGAAAACTATTTCAGTATCCCCGGACTGTTTAAACAGCTGAGGGTGTTTTTCACGCGGGACCTGCTTTCGAAAATGACCAACAGGCAGTATGTGCTGATCAGCCTCCTGGAAGCACCACTTCTGGCACTGATCCTGGGGTACTTCACGAAATATTTCGGGGGACTGCCCGGTAATCCGGGGGCGTATGTGTTCCGGTTGAATGAGAACCTGCCCGCTTACCTGCTGATGAGCGTGATCGTTTTTCTGTTCCTGGGCCTGACCATCAGTTCGGAGGAGATCATCAGGGACCGGAAGCTCCTGCAGCGGGAATCGTTCCTGAACCTGAGCCGTTTCAGTTATCTGAATTCCAAGATCCTGATCATGTTCCTGATCTCTGCCGTCCAGTCAATCCTCTATGTCCTTGCAGGCAATCTGATCGTGGAGATCAGGGGCATGACATTCAGCTACTGGCTGATCCTTTTTACCACCGCATGTTTTGCCAACCTGCTGGGACTGAACATTTCCTCAGGGTTTAACTCGGTGATCACGGTGTACATCCTCATCCCTTTCCTGCTGATCCCCCAGATCCTTTTCAGCGGGGTACTGGTCAGGTTCGACAAACTCCACAAAAGCCTCACAAACTATGAATATGTACCCGTCATCGGCGACCTCATGACCTCCCGCTGGGCATTTGAGGCCCTTGCGGTGGATCAGTTCAAGAACAACAGGTACCGGAGACATTTTTTCAAAATTGACCAGGAAATCGGCAATTTGCGATATCTGGAGGCTTTCCTGATCCCCACCCTGGAGACCAAACTGGATGAATCCCTCTTCTACATAAAAGAGGGGAGGAACAGAGAAGAGGTCATCCGGAACATGCACCTTCTGCGGGATCAGATGGATGAACTGGAGACCGTATTTCCGGGCCATCTTCCGGTAAATCCGGCCCTTCCGGATATGAAATCACTGGATGAGGAAGCGGTGGAGGAAACCAAAGCGTCCCTGGAGAAGCTGACAAACCACCTGAGGGAGCAGATCGGGCAGTGGAACCGGGAAAGGAACCGGATGCAGGAAGCGCTGATCAAAGAGATGGGGGGAAGGGAGTCATTCGCCGATTTCAGGAATGCACATGACAACGAGAAACTTTCAGAAATGCTCCTGAACAGGAATGAGCTGGAGAAAATCATCGAGACGGATCAGCGGCTCATCCGTAAATTTGAGCCGGTCTATATGATCCCCACCTCGGCCAGGGGCAGGGCCCATTTATATGCACCCTGTAAAAGGATCGGCAACGCCTGCATAGATACCATCTGGTTTAACCTGGCCTTTATCTGGTTCACCTCCCTGATCCTCTACCTGACCCTCTATTTTGACGTGCTCAGAAAGGTGATCACAACCATTGAACAGATCAGCTGGAAAAAATCCGGTTAGTCTCAACGCGCCTGCATGTGCCTGCGTCTGAATGCCCAGGAACCCACCAGGAAATATACCACGGTCAGAATGACCAGTGCCGCTATTTCAGGAATCGTTTCCCCTGCCGGTGCACCTTTGACCAGGACCTTGTTCAGGGCATCCACCGCCCAGGTGGGAGACAGGATGTCATTCAGCATCACGGGATGACCGCCGATGGTGAAAAGTTTTCCCCCGCTGATGGGGAAGGCCGCTCCCGTAAAGAACATAAGCAAAAACAGTGGAAATGTTCCGATGATGGCCACATCCTTGATGGAGCGGCACATGGCCGCCACGATCAGGCTGAAACTGATCATGGACAGTGCGGTCAGGAAAGAGATGAGCAGGATGTACCAGAGGGTGCCGGGGATCATTTCATATCCCAGGGCCACGGCGGCCAGGATGGCCAGTGAAAGCGAGATCAGTGCGAGGATCACCTGCAAAAGGGAAGTGCCGGCAAGGAATTCAAGAGAGGTGAGCCGCGAGATCTTCAGCCGTTCCATGGTCCTGTGCTCAGGCTCTCTCACGAGGGCCGATGACGCAGAGAAGATGATCATGATGATGGAAAGGATCAACATTCCGGGGACATACAGCTCGAACATGGAGCGGTGGCCGGAATGGCCCAGCATGGTCTCTTTCCACGTGACGGGCAGACGGATGCCGGCAGCATCCCGGATGAACCGGTTGGCCAGCTCCTCCGTCCAGACGGCCCCCAGGATATAATCCGCCTGTGTCACATCACCCACCATTTCTATGACTGCCACTGCCGAATCCGGCGGATGGGACGAGAAAAGGCTGCGGGTGAGGTTCTCCGGGAAGACCAGCGCCACATCCGCGCGACCGGCCCTCAGAAGGTCCAGGGCTGCCTGCCTGTCGTCGCTCCTGCTGTACCGCAGCATGGATAATCCTTCCTGTGCAGCAGCAGATCCGGCATAACGGATCAAGGAATCTCCGATATTCACCTGGGTTTCCCCGAAACGGATACCGCGGTCACAGTTGACCACAACAATGTCGTAACGGGGCTTTTCGGATTCCACCATCAGGTAGTAAAGGAAGATGAACAAGGGGGCCATCAGAATGACCAGGATCAGGATCCAGAAGTCCCTGATCTGTTCCTTTACCCCCTTCAGAAATACAAAATACCATCTCATTGCCTGAGGCTTTTTCCCGTGAGGTGGATGAACACATCCTCAAGGGAGTTTTCACGCATCCGCATCTCGTTTACGGTGACCCCGTGTTTTTCAAGGATCTGGTAGATATCATGAATTTTCGGGATCAGGTCCATGGCCCTGATGTGCAGCGTGAAATCTTCCCGGATCACCGTAAATCCTTTCTGACTCAGGGTGGCCGCAACCTCCTCCAGGTCCGACAAACCTCCTGCTCCCACATCCAGCTCCAGGTTGTCGCCTTCACCGATGGAATTCTTCAGGTTCCCGGGAGTGTCGGTCATTAAAAGTCTTCCCGAATCGATGATGGCCACCCGGTCGGCGATCCTTTCCGCCTCGTCCATGTTGTGGGTGGTGAATATCACCGTTTTGGCCATGGCCATCTCCCTGATGAATTCCCGTACCAGGATCCTGCTCTGCGGATCCAGACCAGCCTCCGGTTCATCGAAGACCAGGATCTCCGGATCATGCATCAGGGTCAGGATCACATTCATCCTTCGTTTCATTCCGCCCGACAATGTGGAGGCCAGTTTATCCCGTTTCGCTTCCAGTCCCATTCTGGACAGAAGCATATCCGCTCTTTTCCTGGCTGTTTCTCCCGGCACATTGTACATCCGGGCACTGAATACAAGCTGTTCGAAACAGGTGAGTTTCTCCCAGAGGATGTTTTCCTGGGGACAGATCCCAACCTGTGCCCTGCTCATCGTTCCTCCTTCTGTATTGATCTTGTTGCCGTTGATCCTTACCTCCCCCGAAGAAGGTTTGAGCAGCCCGCACATCATTCTGATGGAGGTGGTCTTGCCGGCGCCGTTAGGTCCCAGGAACCCGAGGATCTCTCCGCGCCGGACCTCCAGGGAGAGGTGATCCACTGCGAGCAGATCCCCGAAGTAACGCACAAGTTCCTTCACCTCAAGGACCGTCTCCTTATTTCCCGTACCCTTTTGCATCGCATTTGATCTTCAGAAAGATTTATGGAGCACCAATTGACTTGCGATCAATGATTTCGTAGTTTTGCATCGATACGTTCTTTGTCTTCCAAACCAAATCATCCAAGACCATGAAGCTTCACACAAGTGCTTTTGCGCTGACAACCGGAATTACAGCAGGGCTGATCACGCTCCTGATTACTCTCCTCTTCCTGATCCTTGGTTATGAAGGAACCACCCTTGTGAAGATCCACAAGCTGTTCTTCGGATTCCAGGTGACCTGGTGGGGTGCATTCCTCGGCATGCTCTGGGCTTTTGTTTACGGATTCATCGGGGGACTGTTCTTTGCCTGGCTGTATAACAGCCTGCAGAAATCCCCGCCGGCATAACCACCAATCGTTCAGTCCTCCAGCAACTCCGGCTCAATGTGTTGTTTGTATCCGGAGGTGCCGATGAAGGAAACGAAGGCGATCTTCCACTCCCCGTCTATTTTTTCCAGGAACCGCACCTGGATGCTCTTGATTTCCGTCGTGTCGTCCTCGTAGGCGGAGGTCCATGTCTGATCGCATACCACGAATGCCGAGGTGGGATGGATCCTCATTCTGTAATTGGATTTCTCCACGTGAATATGCATATCCGGACCCAGGTCATCTTCCGTGGCGTCGCCTGCCAGGTGCCTGGCATGGGCTTCCCATCCCTGGATGAATACGTAATCGTCCGCCCCCGCGGTCAGCCTCATGTTCAGCGAATCATGGACGTGCGTTGAAAAAGCCGTTTCCATATCCCTGTCCACGTAAGACTGGGTTTCCAGATTGATCACATCAATGATGGCCTGCCGTTCTTTCTCGTAATCGATCTGGTCCTGACAGCCCGCAAACATCAAAACGACAGTGCAGGCCGTCCATATATACATCCTTTTCATGAGTATGCTGTTTGGTGAATAGATCCTGTCGGTTTCATGCAAAATACAACAATGCCTCGTGAAAGTCAATTGAATCTTCAGGCGGGTGGTATGTTTTATTGAAGCTGCTGATGATTCAGATAGTTTTTGACTATTTTTGAGGCACAAAAGAAGCATCATGAAGATCACCAGAACGCAGGTTGCAGAAAAAAAGGACGTTGTGCTCCTGGGCCGGAAAGCACAGGATTTCAACGACCGGATCACCGACCGGAAAGAACGGGATTACATTCGTTCAAGGATTGCGCTTGAAAAGAAATCTGTGATCCTGAACCGGCTGGACCACCTGGTGATCATCGGGATCCTGGGCCGGGAGGACAAACCGCTTTTCCATCGACTGGAAGGGGCTCGGATCGCGGGGCACGAACTGCATGAGGTGATTCACCACCATGACATCAGCACCCTTGTGGTGGAGAACTGCGGGGTGGATCCGGAAGAGTGCCTGGCTTTTGCGGAAGGGATGGCACTGACCGGTTATCAGTTTTTGAAGTACCGGACCGGGGATCACCGCAAACGATCCCTGCCGGAAGAGATACAGATCCTGGATGAAGGCGTTGACGGGGAGCGGGTCGGGAGGCTCCATCATCTGATCCGGGGAGTTTATTATGCCAGGGATCTGGTGAATGAACCTCTTTCTTACCTGACGGCCGTGCGCCTCTCAACTGAAATCGAAAAGATGGCCGCCGAGGCCGGTTTCTCGGTGGAGGTTTTCAACAAGAAGAAAATCGAATCCCTCAAGATGGGGGGGATCCTTGCCGTGAACAAAGGGAGTGTGGATCCGCCCACCTTCTCCATCCTCACATGGAAGCCAGACAACGCGGTGAATGACAGGCCATTGATCCTGGTGGGCAAAGGGGTGGTTTTTGATACCGGGGGACTGAGCCTCAAACCCACCTACGATTCGATGGATTACATGAAATGTGACATGGCAGGAGCGGCAGCGGTGGCGGGAGCTTTTTACGCGGTGGCCAAAAACCGGCTGCCGGTCTGGGTGATCGGCCTGATCCCCGCCACGGATAACCGGCCGGACGGGAATGCCTATGTACCGGGTGACGTGGTCACCATGTATGACGGGACCACGGTGGAGGTACTCAATACGGATGCGGAAGGAAGAATGCTCCTGGCCGATGCGCTCAGCTATGCCAAACGCTTCGACCCGGAACTGGTGATCGAACTTTCCACCCTTACCGGTGCGGCGCATGCAGCCATTGACAAATACGGAATGGTGGGCATGGGCAATGCCAGCCGGGAGATCATGGAGCTGCTGAAAGAAAGCGGGGAATACACCTCGGAAAGAATTGCGGAATTCCCTTTCTGGGACGACTACAAGGAACAGCTGGAATCGACCGTTGCCGATCTGAAGAACATCGGAGGCAAATATGCGGGGGCCATCACCGCCGGAAAGTTCCTCGAGCATTTTACCGACTACCCCTATATCCACCTGGATATTGCAGGGCCCTCATTTAACAAGACATCATACAATTACAAGGGAAAAGGAGGAAGCGGCGTGGGCGTGAGGATCCTCTACCATTACCTGTTGAAACGTTCACTTTAATGTTCCAAAGATGCCGGACAGAATAAAAATAGGGATCTCCCACGGGGATGTGAACGGGATCAGTTATGAGGTGATCATCAAAACCCTCATGGACAACCGGATGAATGAGATCTGCATCCCTGTGATCTTCGGATCACCCAAGGTGGTGGCTTACCACCGCAAGGCGCTGAATATTGAAAGTTTCGCTCCCACAAGCATTCTTTCGCCCGATGAGGCAAAGGGCAGACGGGTCTATGTGATCAGCTGCGTGGATGAGCAGATCCGTGTGGAACTGGGCAAGTCCACCATGAGTGCCGGGATCTCCTCTTTTGAGGCCCTCAAAGCAGCCACGGATGCGCTTGCAGAGGGAAAGATTGATGCACTAGTGACCGGACCGGTCAGCAAACAGAACATGCAGCTGGCCGGATTCAACCACAACGGTCACACCGAATACCTGAAAGAGAGGTTCGGATCAGGAGAGGTGATGATGCTGATGGTGAGTGATCTGCTGAAAGTCGGACTGGTGGCGGGGCATGTCCCCGTATCACAGCTGAGCGCATTCATCACCACGGACCTGATCCTTGAAAAGCTGAAGATCCTCTCCCGTTCCCTGCTGATGGATTTCGGGATCAGGAATCCGACCATCGCGGTCCTCGGGCTCAATCCCCATGCCGGCGAGGAAGGTTTGCTGGGAAAGGAGGAGCAGGAAGTAATCATTCCTGCCATCGAACAGGCAAAAAAACAGAACATCTCTGCCTTCGGTCCCTTTCCTGCCGACGGATTCTTCGGGGCCGGACGGTTCAGCCGTTATGACGCTGTGCTCGCCATGTACCATGACCAGGGTCTCGCTCCATTCAAGGCACTTACCATGGATGCCGGGGTCAACTTTACCGCCGGTCTTCCGGTGGTCAGGACCAGTCCCGCCCACGGAACAGCCTATGAGCTGGCGGGAAAGGATGAAGCCTCTCCCTCCTCGTTCCGCAATGCCATGTACCTTGCCGTGGATGTGGTGCGAAACCGAAAGCTCTACAAGGAGATTACCAGGGACCCCCTTCCTGCAGGGAAACCCGAAGCGGATGGGAGGGATGAATCACCCGAAGACCTGGAGGACACGGCCGACCGGGAAGATTGAGACCCCCCGGCCCCCTTCAGTAGAACAGGAGTTCTTCCTGCTGGTGATACACAAACTGGAAGAGCTGGTCATCCACCGGGAAACAGAACATGCAGTAACGGGCATCATGGTCACGCGGGAAATAAACATATCCGCTGGCCACCTTGCCGGGTGGCAGGGTCAGGCTCCGGAAGATCTCCTGCCGGATGATCTCCTTTTCCTCGCTGATCACGCTCATCTGCTGGCCGATCCGATGATCCGCCGCTACATAATAACCGGCTTTGTCCAGCGCACCCAGGATTGCATCTGCGATGTAGCCGGGATCCTCGGTGGCAAAGAAGGCGGTTGTATTGACGATCATCCCGACCCCCGCATCCACAAAACCCAGCACCGCATTGAACTCTTTCTCCCCGGACCAAACCTCCAGGGTTTCCTCGTACTGCTGCAGGATCCGCTCCGGGTGAACAGCCATACGCGGGGGCAGTTTTGAGGAATCGGCAAGGGCGCTGTCCAGGATCACATAGTAAAAATCGGAAGGCTGAAGGTTCAGCGGGCGACCGGTCTGGTTCACCACCACGAAGTCAAATACAAGGTAGTTCTGGTGGATCCCGTCAAATCCCAGTTCAGTGATGACGCTGTCGTTGCTGAGGCTGATATATTCCCGGCCCATCTCGTAGTGCCCTTCCGGGGCCTCCGGGGTAAGCCGGGTAACCACCCTGGGTGCCGTGCAGGAGCCCAGCAGCAGGATGGCGAGCTGGAAGTATAAAAGTTTTTTCATCAGGGTTGTTTGTGTTTGACACAACACAAAAACCCTGCCGAAACGGTCTCCTACCCAATCAACTTACCATATTCCCCTGCCGGGAGCAGGTCATCCAGCTGGGCCGGATCGGAGATGCGGATCCTGATCATCCAGCCCTTGCCGTAAGGATCGGTGTTTACCAGTTCCGGGGTTTCCTCCAGGGCACCGTTCACCTCCATCACCTCGCCGTCCACCGGCATGTAGAGGTCGGAGACGGTTTTCACGGCCTCAATTGTCCCGAAGGTGTCTCCCATGGAGAGGGACTCCCCTTCGGTTTCAATCTCGATGAAAACCACATCACCCAGTTCTCCCTGGGCAAAGTCGGTGATTCCCACCACGGCGGTGTCGCCTTTCACGCGGATCCATTCATGCTCCTTTGTGTACTTCAGATCATCTGGGATGGTCATAATAACTGATTTAATTTACTCACTTCGTGAGTGTTAGTTGAGTTAGTTGAGTTAATGGAGTTAGGTTTGTTAGTTGAGTTTGTATAGTTAGTTCAGTTAGGAAACCTAACTCCATTAACTCCCCTAACTCCTCCACCAAATGTAATATTTTTGAATGATATGCAAGAATGCTTTAGATCATCAAATCACCCCCTGTCCTACAGCGTAAACGTCAGACTGAATCCCACGTTGTAGTTGGCATTGGGATAGCTGTTGGAAATGTAGGGAGTGGTCAGCCGCTGGTCGTAGAATACGCGCACGGTGAACTTGTCGCTCAGCATGTAATCGGCCGAGGCCTCCAGGCTAAGGATGCGCTGACCGGCGGTGATCTCGCTGCCCGAGAGATCCTCCAGCTTCCTGATCACGGTGCGGTTGTTGCGCATGGAAAAATCCACCCGCACATTCAAATCACTGTTGAATTCCCGCTGGTTGATGACCAGGGGAACCTGGTTGAAACGGTAGCCTGCCCCCACAATGATCTCTGAACTGTTCACCTCGTTCACCTGGGTGTTTGCCATATTCAGCGCAATGGTCCGTGACCGCCTGTATTCGACCCGTGTGGTGAGGCTGTTTTTCCAGTCCATGTTCAGGTCAAAGAGCGGGGAGAAATTCTCATTGATGCTCACTGTGTTGATGGTCTGCGGCACCATGAAATTTCCCTGCAGGTCGGTGACAATGGGAACCCCGTTGACAGAATCGTATACGAAAAACGGATTGTTGATGAACGAGCCCACACTGTAGGTGGACCTGTAGGAGTGGTTCATCACGATGGAATTCACATATTCCCGCAGTGCTTCGATCTTTCCCAGGCCGTCGAACCGGACCTGCCAGTTGGGGAGGACCTCCAGGATGGATTTGAACGCCGAAAGGCCAACATTGTTGGGATCGCGGCCTCCGTAAGCTGCCAGGAAAGCAGGGATGAGCACCTGCTGGGAGGTGGGACCGTAACCCAGCTTGTAGCCTCCCGAATCGGGGAGCACCGTCCCGGTATTTGCCTCGTACTCTGCGCCCAGCCGCTGGGAGATGATCTTCCTGTAATCGTCTTTCAGCTTGAGGAAGATCTTGGAAGATTCTACCTCGTCGTCGATCGATTCGAAGGCCGTGCGGAAAGAGAGGTAGGACATGCTGAAATTGCCGCTGTAAGTCCTTCCCCTTGCGGTATCTGCGGGCAGGTTGCCCGATGCATCCGCGGTATAGTATTCGGCAAGGTTGGATGAGAACATCCTGTTGGCCGTCACGTCGATCTTCAACCCGTTGAACGGCTCGATGTTGGCCCTGGCGGTATACCGCTCCGTATTGTTCAGGGTGAAAGGGTCATTTAAACGAGGGTCTGTTGTCAGCCATCCCCTTTGAAAAGCCCGCTCGGCCATCTCCTCGTCCTGCCAGCCGGCCATGAACTCCCAGCCGGGGACCAGCCGGCCGCCGTACTGCTGCATCCCGAAATAATCGGTCCCCGGCAGATATCCCGGAAGGAAGGTCCCTCCGCTTTTCGAATAGGTGATGTTCACCGTCCGGATCCCCATGATCATTCTCACGGTGGACTCCATGATGAAAATGAGCGGACTTTCCCCTTTCTCGATGGTGCCGGTCACCACCACCCTGGCATTCCTGACCGACTGGTCAGAAAAGATCCTGATCCGGGTGTCGCTCAGGATCTCTGTGCTCACCTCCACCGGCTGGTTGTTCTCGTCAAACACCTCCACCTGGACGTTCCTGGTCCGCAGGTTATGTGCGATGTACCTGCCCCGTTCATCACTCAGGTAAAGGTTTTCACGGGTGTACTCCCGGGTCACCGTGCGGGTCTCCGCTTCCTGCTGCCGGGCCTGGCCGCTACGGTACTTGTCATTGATCTCCTTCAGGAAGTTGATCTTGTTATAGAGGTTCACGAAGTTCAGCTGGCCGTTCAGCTGAATGGTGTTGGAATTTTTGATGTCGTTCCCCAGGTTGATGGGACCGAATTCGGGATCGTCCGGGATGATCGGTCCCACATCCCAGCCGTATGTGCCCCCGTAACGGGCATTGGCGCTCACCCAGTCCAGTACCGGGATCTTATTGATCGGGATCGTGTAGGAAGCGTCGAACTGGTGCACGTAGCTGGTGGTGCGGCCCATGGAAAAAATGCTCTGCCAGAGGGAATCCTTGTAGGCTTCGTAGGTGTCCAGCTCCCGGTTCCATCTGCCCTCCGGTTCATCGATGCGGGCGATGTTGGTGGAGGAGAAGTCGAACCGCAGGTTGCGCGTGAGGTCGAATTTCAGATCAAAGTACCGGTTCCAGAGAAAGTCCTTTCTGAAAGTGGGCTCCACGATGAAATCCGGGTTGTTGATGTTCCGCACCTGTTTTTCCAGGTAATACCGGTCCATGTCGGTCCTGAATGAAATGCGGGAGGGGGTGTAATTGATGTTGAAGTCCTTGATGATCCGCAGCCATTCCGAATTCATCCATTTCACCGAACTAAAAGGCTGGATGTTCCGCGGCCGGGTGTTGAAGTTGTAGCTGATGTTCCCCCTCACCTTCCGGGTGTTGTAATATTCCAGGTTGGGATTGCGGCTGTTCATCTCATTGAGCGAGAAACTGGCAGACCAGTTGGCCAGGCTGTAGAACCTTTTCTGGGTCCCCGCCCGGTTCATCCGCACGTTGGTCACCGCAAAGGATTTCCGTTCCACCATGTCCCTGGCATTCCGGATAATGGAATCCCTTTCTGTTTCTGTCTGCGCCTCCTCGATCGCTTCTTTGAGGGGGATGTCCGGATCCAGGGGATTGTACTCCGGATTGACGATGGCCTTTGAGTAACTGGCAAAGACCGGGATGCTGACTCCCAGATCGTCCCTGAAAAATTTCCCCATCTGCAGGTTGGACGAGATGTCATACTGGATCACCTGTTCCCTTGACCGTTCGTTCACCTTCTGCTCGATGCTTCCGAAGCCGGGCTGACTGGTGTTCCCGGCAAAGGTGACATTTCCGAAATCGGCCAGCTTCAGGGTGGCCCGCCCGGTGGCCGCCCACCCCCCCTTCTCATTGAAGTCGGTCAGCCGCAGCTCGTTCAGCCAGATCTCCCCCGATTTGGGCAATCCGTCGTCATTGCCGAAGGGATTGTTGCCGGCCTTGGGGTTCCGCACCCCGATCATGATCGTCCGGATGCTGCTCATGTTGGGGTTCCCGGAGACGGAAACCCGGTTCCCCTGATCATCCTCCTCGGAAAAGACCGAGTTGATGGTCACCTGGCTTTCCGGATCGCTCATGGCCCGGTTCCTGGCCTGCTTGACCTCCTTGAAAAGGTCCAGGTTGATCTCAAACTTATTCTCTTCAGGCCAGACAATCTGCCGGTCGCTTTCGCTGTCATTGTCATACCTTCCCGGAGGGGTGAGCTTCAGGGGCACCTCGTACTCGTAGTAGTTGTTCTGGTAATCCGTCCCCAGCCTGATGAACGCCACCAGCTCACGGTCATTGAGCACCTGTCCGGGAATCGCCTCGGCATGCGCCTCCATCCGGATCTTCTTGTACTGGCGGATATCCAGCTCTGTGTTCTTGTAGGCCGCTCTGGCATCGCCGTCCGCCAGCTCGCTCACCTTCAAAACAATGGATTGTTCGTTCAGCTGCCTGAGCTGGGGCTGGGTGGGATCGATCTGCCGGGTGAAGCCAGGCGGGAGCACATAGTTGACGGGGGTTTTCCCGCTGTTTTCCTCGATATTCACCGCGGCAATGGCCAGTCCCCCTTCGGGAGGCTCCTCCCCTGTCCAGTCCTCCCCCCCCTGGGCAAAGGGGAACGCGTAACGCCTCCACTCGCCGCGGACCAGCTCCAGCCGGGCAAAACGCAAAATGGTGGTATCCTCGAAACCGGTGAGGAACATCCGCATGAACCGGATGGTCTTGAAATCGGAGATGTCCCCCACCGTCTCTTCGTAGTCATAGATGGGGATCCTGAACTGGTACCAGGTCACATCCGCCCGTTCGTCATTGATATACTTGGCCCGGTGCACCACCTTGTCCACGATGTTGTTTTTCCCCACATCCATCTCGTCCCTGTTCAGCCGCACGCGGTACACAAAATAGGCTTCCGTCTCACTCAGCGTGTTGTCCCTGTTGATGTCCTCGATATCGGGAAGGGAGGTCCCCCAGGTGGTGTAGGACTCTGTCTCATCCATGCTGCTGGGCGAGTTCCCTTCATGGTTGTTGTAATTCTTGTAGCGGCTCAGGATACCCAGTTCCATGTCGTCATAATCGGTACCCCGGTAATAGTGGTAATCGTCCGAGGAGGGATCACCGAATATGGCGTTCCGTGCCTCCTCGGAAAGGTAACCGGCACGGTACATGCTGTCCACCTTGTTCAGGTAATCATCCGGGCGCCTGGAGAAAAACTGCTGTTCCAGCTCCGACGACAGCCCGTCCAGTCCCACATCCTGGTACCTTCGTGCTTCATCGCCCGCATTGAATCCCTGGACGAGCGACTGCACCAGGGGCACCCGTCCCCATACGGTGGTATCCACCTTGGTCACCTCTTCGGAATCTGGCAGGCCGTTCTCGAACATCTTCCTGGAGTCCTTCAGGACATCCTCGGACACGTTCCCCAGGTTGAAGTAGAGCTCGCCCCCGTTGTGATCGGGCATCTCCACGAATGGATCCATGAGCCAGAACTCGATGAACTCCACGTTGGCCTGTTCAAAATCGCTCGAATAGATCTCCCGCATGATCCCGCCCCAGCGCTGCCTGGGATCCAGCAACTTCCCGTCGCTGGCGATCCGTTCGTAATCATAGTTGTAAGGCCCTCTCTCGCGGGGATAATAGGCCATGTTCAGCACGGAGATATTGGTGGGGATCCCGCTGGGATTTTCCCTGTTGGGAAAGATATCCTGCTCGTACACCTCGTACACGTAAGCACTGGATGCGAGGTCGGGATTGGCTTTGATGTGCCTCGGGGTACGCGACTCGTCCCTCACGAAGAGCGGGTCGATCTGGTACCAGGCCAGCTTGGCCCTTCCGTAGCCGTACCGGCGGTTGTTGTTCAATTCGGCTTCCGGGAAGAAACCCCGCGGCGTGCTGGCCAGTTTCCATGAGGAGAACTGCTTCAGGTCGATGGAGGTCTCGCTCCCTTCGAAGTCGTCGATATAGGCATTCCCCTCCTTTTCAATGGCCCTGGAGTGACCCGGGACAAGCTGGGCGAATTCCCCCACCACCGTCAGGGAAGAGGGTGCCTTGGTTTCCAGGAAGGGCAGTTTGTCCACGATGTTGGTGATCAGCTGGGATTCAGTGCTGTAGCTTCCGTTCAGTCCCCAGATGGTATTGGATATGGGCTCGTCACCGATGTTCACCTTCTGGGTGAGGGGTCGCTCGGTCAGGTGCATGGCAGTCGCCCCCAGGTTGAAATTGTCCGAGATGGTATAATCCAGGTGAGTCCCCACCAGGGTTTTGGTCTGGAAATTGAAGAGCGACTGGTTCTCCAGCGAGATCCGGATGGGGGTACCCGATTCCAGGATCCCCTGGTTGATGATGGTCACCCTTCCCAGCATATAATCCACCGTGTAATCCTGTCCCTCCACCAGCTCCCGTCCCCCGGCCGTGACCTTGACCGATCCCTGGGGCACATTCATGGCATTGAGCATGATCTCCGAGCTGCTGGACGAGGAATACTCCCCGGCGATCAGGAATTTGTTCTTTTCCGCCACCTGCTGCGCCTTGGTCTTGGTGGAGTCATACAGTTCCTGGTAGACATATTTCTGGACGGCCATATCCGCGTTCTCCCCCCGGAGGCTGTCACGGAGGATCTGCTCCAGGTCCGATCCGAAAGGTTCCAGCAAAGGGAAAAAGACCCGGCCGTTGGAAGGATTCACGGTGACCCCGCTCATGAAGTCAAAGATCCCGTCTGGGTAGGGATCACGTTGTGAGTTCATGTTATCCAGGTTGAACAGCCTGATCAGGATGGTCTTGTTCAGGTCTCCCTCCGGGATATAATTGATCGCATTCCCCGTCTTGTCGTCCCTGTACAGCACATCCAGCGTGAATTCATCCTGGCTGATCTGGTAAGCGCCCAGGGCATAGACGTTTTTCATCATCAGATCCCAGGTATAACTGTTGGGGGTGTAATTGCTGGGCTTCAGAAGCTTCAGCACCAGTGACTGGGGGGCACTGATCCCGCTGGATGCAGAAAGCTCCCCCACCTTGTAGGTCTGTCCCCTGTAGGTGTATTCATAGGCCACCGCCAGGATCTCATCGGTGTTCAGGGCCGTATTCAGGGAGATGTACCCCAGCTTGTCGTTGAAAGTAAATTCCCTGGGGGAAAGCATCCTGGCATTTTCGATCTTTTCGAAGTCCACCCCCAGCACCAGTCCCGCATCCTCCAGCTCGCTGGTGGCGTTCTTGATGTCCCTGATGGCAGCATGGGTGTCGGTCAGCAACACATAGGCATTGTTGACCCCGTTCCTGGGATGGTCGCCTGTCTGTCCCGACACGGGACTGATCACGTCCGATCTCGGGTTTGCCTCGGCCAGGTCGGTCACCGCCACAATGTTCCGCGAATCTTCAAAGTTGATGGTCTTGTTGGTCACCCAGACCTCGATGCGGGTGATGGAGACATCGGAGGTGATCACCGGCAGGCGGGAAAGCGCCCTGTTGTAATTGTCCCTGAAGTAGTCGCTCAGGAAGAAGTGCCTGTTGGCATCGTAATCATCCACGGTGACCGAGTATTCCTGGAGCTGGGCCCCGCCCTGGACGTTGATCACGGACGACTCGCCCCGCTGCTGGGAAAAGACGCTGGTCACCCTGAGCTTCCCGAACTGCAGCTCCGTCTTCAAACCGAACAGGCTCATGCTCCCGTTGATCAGTGAGCCGGGCAGGGGCAGGTTCACATTCCCCGCTTCGATCTTTTTGATGATCTCATCCTCCTTGCCCGAATATTCCAGCTTGGTCTGGTTCTCAAAGTCAAACGTAGCCTCGGTGTTGTAGCTGATGTCCATGGCCATTTTGTCGCCGATGGAACCGGCCACGTTCATGATGATCTTTTCATCGAATGTGAAAGAGGGGACGCTCCTGAGCCGCTCACTGATGCTGGGGTTGTCCTGTTTGGAGAGGTTGAATCCGAAGATCAGCTCCGCACTCCCCGAGGGGACGATGTTGATGGTGTTGGATCCGAACAGGCGGTCGAAGGCCTCCCCTCCCACCTGCAGCGGAGGAATGAAGGATAGCTGCGACTCCAGGGACTCTCCGCTCGATTTAAGCCTCCAGTAATCCCTGACCGCCTGTTTGAATTCATATTCCTGGTACGCCTCTCTGTCCATTACGGTGGGATGCCTGTAGCTCCAGTTCCCGATGGTTTCGGAAAAGATGTATTTGCCCGTGACCGGGTCATAGATGACCGTCGTACGGAGGTTGGAAGGATTATCCAGGTACAGCGGGGAGTTCAGGTTGGAGGTGGAGAATGGATAGCCTGCTTCGTCAGGCAGGGGATAATTCAGGGTGGTGTCCTGTGCAACTGATCTGGTGACCCACAGAAATCCTAATATAACGAGAAGTATATGGTGATACCGCCGGTTCAACAGATAGCAAAGTGGTCTGATTCTACATAAACTTCAGGGCAGCCTTCACGATCTCTTCCGCGGAAAGATCCGGCTGGTCCGCCAATATACGGGTCAGGATTTTCTCCACCGCTTTCTTCGGAAAACCCAGTGCCACTAATGCTGATAACGCTTCTTCGCGGTTTGTATTGTCCTTCGAAAAGAATAATTCGTCTATTCCCGCACCCTTGCCGATCCTATCCTTCAGGTCCACAATGATCCGCTGGGCGGACTTTGCTCCGATCCCCTTGATCCCCTGAAGCACCGCCACATTTCCTTTCAATATGGCCTGGGATATCTCTTCCGGCGAAAGGGAGGAGAGAATGAGCCTGGCCGTGTTGGCTCCCACACCCGAGACGGAGATGAGCATCCGGAAGATCTCGCGCTCTTCCCGGCTGCTGAAACCGAATAAAAGCCAGGCATCCTCCCTGACGATCAGGTGGAGATAGATCCTGCCCCCCTCCAGCTTGCTGATCTGCGTGTAGGTATGGACTGATATATGGATGTAGTAGGCCAGGGATCCGGCCATGACGACCAGGTGGGCGGGTGATTTCTCCACATACTCCCCCTCGATGAATTCATACATACCACTCTGTTTTGGTATGCTAAGATAGTAAAATCAGGGGACGGATCAGAGTTTCTTTTTCAACTCGGTTTCCTCGAAGGCCTCCACCATATCGCCCACCTTGATGTCGTTAAAATTCTCGATATTGAGACCGCATTCCAGTCCCGCAGCCACTTCCCTGGCATCATCCTTGAAGCGCTTCAGGGAGCCCAGCTCACCGCTGTAGATCACGATGCCGTCCCTGATCAGCCTGACCTTGGAGGTCCGCCTGATCTTTCCTTCACGCACGATGCAACCGGCAATGGTCCCCACCTTCGTGATCTTAAAGGTTTCAAGCACCTCCAGGGTGCCGATGATCTCCTCCCTGATCTCGGGTGACAGCATCCCTTCCATGGCTGCTTTTACCTCCCCGATGGCGTCGTAAATGACCGAATAGAGGCGGATGTCAATCTGCTCTTTCTCGGCCAGCCTCCTGGCACTCAGTGAAGGACGCACCTGGAACCCGATCACGATGGCATTGGAGGCCGCGGCAAGCAGGATGTCCGACTCGGAGATCTGTCCAACCGCCTTGTGCTTGATATTCACCTGGATTTCCTCCGTGCCCAGCTTGATCAGTGAATCGGAAAGCGCCTCGATGGATCCGTCCACATCTCCCTTCACGATCACGTTCAGCTCCTGGAAATTTCCGATGGCGATGCGCCGGCCGATCTCATCCAGGGTGATGTGTTTCGTGGTCCTTAGCTCCTGCTCACGCTGCAACTGTTCCCGCTTGTTGGCGATCTCCTTCGCTTCCTTGTCACTCTCCATCACATGGAAACTCTCTCCTGCCTGGGGTGCACCGTTCAGTCCGAGAATGAGCGCGGGTGTGGAAGGCCCGGCTTCGGTAACCTTTTTTCCCCGCTCATTGAACATGGCCTTCACATGTCCGTAATGGTGCCCCGCGAGGACCACATCCCCCACCCTGAGGGTGCCCGACTCAACCAGGATGGTGGCCACGTTGCCGCGTCCGCGGTCGAGGCTCGATTCCACCACTGTGCCCCGTGCCCTTTTATTCGGATTAGCTTTCAGATCCAGCATTTCGGCTTCAAGCAGTACTTTCTCCAGCAGCTCCTCGATGTTGATGTTGTTCTTTGCCGAGATTTCCTGGGACTGGAATTTTCCGCCCCAGTCCTCCACCATGTAATTCATGCTGGCCAGCGCTTCCTTGATCTTTTCAGGATTGGCGGTTGGTTTGTCAATCTTGTTGATGGCAAATACGATGGGAACACCGGCCGCTGCCGCATGATTGATGGCTTCGATGGTCTGGGGCATCACCCCGTCATCGGCAGCCACCACGATGATGGCCACATCGGTGATCTGGGCCCCGCGGGCACGCATGGCGGTAAACGCTTCATGACCCGGGGTGTCCAGGAATGTGATCTTCCGTCCGCCATCCAGCTCCACGGAGTAAGCCCCGATGTGCTGGGTGATTCCACCCGCCTCGCCGGCAACCACGTTGGCATGGCGGACCACGTCCAGAAGTTTGGTTTTTCCGTGATCCACATGGCCCATTACGGTCACGATGGGCGGACGGGGCTCAAGGGTTTCCGGGTCCTCCTCATCTTCACCCATCGATTCCACCAGGTCGGCGCTGACAAATTCCACCTTGAAACCGAATTCATCGGCCACCACCGACATGGTCTCCGCATCCAGGCGTTGGTTGATGGAGACGAACAGGCCCAGGTTCATACAGGTCTGGATCACCTCATTGGCAGGGACATTCATCATGTTCGCCAGTTCATTCACCGATACGAACTCGGTGACTTTCAATACATTTTTCTGCTGTTCGCGCTGCTCGCTTTCCTCCTGCAGTCTCTGCTGGACCGCATCGCGCTTCTCACGCCTGTATTTGGAAGCCCTGGATTTTGCACTCTTGCTGGTCAGTTTGGCCAGGGTGTCCTTGATCTGCTTCTGCACATCCTCTTCATTCACTTCGGGCCTGGTGATCCGCTTTCTCTTCCTGCCTTTGTCCTTTCTGGCGGCCGACTTGTCCTGATCCTCCACATCCACATGCTCGATCTCTTTTCTGATCCGCTTTCTCTTCTTTTTGTGCCCGCGCAGGTCGGAATCTTCGCTCGAGGCAACAGGTTTCTTCTTGGTCTCTTTCTTCGACGGCAGATCGATCTTGCCCACCACGGTGGGACCGCTCAGTTTCTCCACGCGGGTCGGGATCAGGTCCTCGTCTTCTTTTTTCTTCGCTGCCGGGGCTTTTTCCTCCGCCTTTTTCTCCGGTTCTTTTTTCTCCGGCTCCTTTTTTTCCGGCTGCTTTTTCTCCTCCTCTTTTTCAGGTTTTCCGGCAGGTTTTTCCTCTTTTGCCGCCACCTTCTTTTCTTTCTCCTTCTCGGCCTTGCTTTTGGGACGGGTACGCTGGTTCATGGATTCCAGATCGATCCTGCCCAGGACCTTCGGTCCGGCCTCTTCCGCTTCTTCCTGTTCTGCGGCCACGCCCGTTTCCGCTTCTTCCTGAGCAGGCTCCTGCCCGGCCTCCTCTTCGGCAACTTCTTCCTCTGCCTCTTCAGGCTCCTTATCATCAGGCAACGCCGTCACTTTATCCTCATGGACCCCGGCGGTGGTATCGGTGATCAACAGCTCCTCGGACTCTTCGGTTTCCTGCAGGCCGTCCATATCCTCCAGGGATATGGTTTCCTTCCGCTCCCGCAAATTCCTCAGAGTCAGCTTCTCCGACTCTTTCTTCACGTTCAGGTCCGTGCTGTATTCTTCAATCAGAAGATCATAGAGTTCAGGATCCACCTTGGTGTTCGGGTTGGAGTTGATCTCATAGCCTTTCTTGCCCAGAAAATCCACGATGGTATTGATCCCCACGTTAAATTCCCTGGCAATTTTGCTAAGTCTTGTTGCCTTCTTCTCTACCATATGCGTTTATTCAAATTCCGCTTTAAGCACGCTGATCAGTTCACGGATGGTCTCCTCCTCCAAATCAGTTCTCTTCACCAGATCTTCCACACTCAGGTTCAGGACAGATTTTGCCGTATCGCATCCGATGGCCTTCAGTTCATCCAGGATCCATCCTTCGATTTCATCGGCAAATTCTTCCAGGTTCACGTCCTCATCGTCCTCATCTGATTCCCTGTACACATCAATTTCATAGCCCGTGAGCTGACTCGCCAGTTTGATGTTCAGTCCGCCTTTCCCAATGGCCAGGGAAACCTCCTTTGGCTGAAGGTAAACCTCCGCCCGCTTCTCCTCCTCGTTCAGCTTGATGGAGGAGATCTTGGCCGGGCTCAGCGCCCTGGTAATGAACAGCTGGCTGTTGGTCGTAAAATTGATCACATCGATGTTTTCGTTCTTCAGCTCCCGGACGATCCCGTGAATGCGCGACCCTTTCATTCCCACGCAGGCTCCCACCGGATCGATCCGCTCATCATAAGACTCCACGGCAACCTTTGCCCTTTCACCGGGGACCCGCACGATCTTCTTGATGGTAATCAGGCCATCGAAGATTTCGGGGACCTCCAGCTCGAACAGCCGCTCCAGGAATACGGGTGATGTCCTGGAGAGGATGATCAGCGGATTGGCATTCCGCATATCCACCTTCACCACCACCGCCCTGATTGTATCACCCTTGCGGAAATAATCCGAAGGGATCTGCTCGGTCTTGGGAAGGATCAGCTCATTGCCTTCGTCGTCGAGGATGAGGATCTCCCTCTTCCATACCTGGTATACCTCTCCCGTGACCACATCCCCGATCCGGTCTTTGTATTTGTTGTAAAGATGATTCTTTTCCAGTTCCATGATCCGTGCCGAAAGGTTCTGCCTGAGGGAAAGGATGGCCCTTCGCCCGAAATCAGCCAGCTTCACTTCATCGGTCACTTCTTCTCCCACCTCATAATCCTCGTCAATCTTCTTTGCCTCCGAGATCCCGATCTGCAGGTTGGGGTCCTCCACTTCACCATCCTCCACCACCTCGCGGTTCCTCCAGATCTCGAAATCCCCCTTGTCAATGTTGATGATGATGTCAAAATTCTCATCAGACCCGTATCTCTTCAGAAGCATTCCCCTGAATACATCTTCCAGCACACTCATCATGGTCACCCTGTCGATGTTCTTCAGTTCCTTGAATTCAGAAAATGTCTCTGTCAGGTTTATGTTTTCCATTTCACTGCAGTTGAATCATTTAAATGATATGGTTGCTTTCGTTGTTTTGATCTGCTCAAACCTAAGTTCTGTTTCCTTTCCGCCCGTGACCAGCCGGAGCACCTCTTTGTCGAAGGAGCGGAGGGTCCCTTTCAGTTTCCTTCCGTCGTTCATGACCACCTCCACCTCCCGCCCGATGTGGTTCTCATACTGCTGCTTCACCCGGAATGGGGTCCCCACCCCCGGGGAAGACACCTCAAGTGCGTAATCACCTGCATCGGGTCCAATCTGCTCATTCAAAAACCGGCTGATCTCCGCACATTCATCCACGGAGATCCCTCCTGGACGGTCCACGATCACCCGGATGGAATTGCCCGGTTTCACGGATACTTCCACCATGAAAACCTCCGTGCCCCGGATCCGTTCCTCCAGTATCCCGCCAACCCCGCTGGCTGTAATCATTTTCATCTGCCTGTCCGATAGAATTTTACAGGGTAATAAAATAGGGGACAAACGCCCCCTAAGAATAACACCCTCCTAACGACGACGCAAAAGTACAAATATCTATTGAATTCGCAAAAAGCGGGGGGTTTTTTCACCTGATACAAACAGGATTATGCAATAAAAAACTAATTTTGTGGCCATAAAGGCGCGTTATGGGGAATTCCTCCTCCACCCACAAACTTAAAATCATCAATGACCCGGTTTACGGTTTTATCAAGATCCCTTTCGAAACCGCCTTCGAGCTGATTGAACACCCGCTCTTTCAGCGTCTGAGAAGGATCCGGCAACTGGGCCTGACCCACTTTGTGTACCCGGGAGCCAACCACACCCGTTTCCAGCATGCCATCGGAGCCATGCATCTCATGGGACTGGCCATCGGTGAAATCAGAGCCAAAGGCCACGAAATCACCCCCGGGGAAGCAGAGGCGGTCACCATCGCCATCCTGCTCCACGATATCGGCCACGGACCGTTCTCCCATTCCCTCGAACACAGCCTGATCAGTGAACTTTCCCATGAGCAGATCAGCCTGATGTACATGGAGCAGCTCAATGAAACATTCGGCGGAAAGCTGAACCTGGCCATGGAGATCTTTCAGAACCGGTATCATAAAAGATTCCTGCACCAGCTGGTATCCAGCCAGCTCGATATGGACCGGCTGGATTATCTGAAGCGGGACAGCTTCTTTACCGGTGTGACCGAGGGTGTGATCGGTTCGGACCGGATCATTAAGATGCTCAACGTGCATGATGACCAGCTGGTTGTGGATGAGAAGGGGATCTATTCCATTGAGAAATTCCTGATCGCCCGCAGGCTGATGTACTGGCAGGTGTACCTTCATCATACGGTGGTCAGTTCGGAGCAGGTGCTTCTGATGCTGCTGAAAAGGGCCCAGGTGCTCACCTCCGGGGGAATTACCCTTTTCGCCACACCGGCCCTCTCCTATTTCCTGGGCGACCGTCCGGGCAGGGATGCCCGTGCAGACCGGAAACTTTTTCTGGAGATGTTCGCCGCCCTGGACGACAACGATGTGCTTTCGGCCGCCAAAGTGTGGGTCGGGCACAGCGACAGGGTGCTTTCCATGCTGGCCAGGGGACTGGTCCACCGGGAGCTGTTTTCCGTGGAGCTGAACAATGACCCTTTCGGGGAAGACCGGGTGGCGGGATTGCGGCGTGAAGTTTCCCAAAGGCTATCCCTGACAAAAGAGGAGGCTGAATTCCTGGTGGTCTCGGACAGCGTGAGCAACTACGCATATTCGGACATGGACGACCGGATCACCATCCTGGACAAGAAGGGGAGAACAAGGGACATCGCAGATGCATCCGACATGCTGAATATCTCCGTGCTCTCCAAAACGGTGAGAAAATATTTTCTCTGCTATCCCAGGTTTATGAAAGAATTGTCTTAGTTTTGAACCCTTTTAAAATCAACGCACATGGATTTCACAGCAGCGGCCATCGCCGAATTCCTCAAAGGGACGGTGGAAGGAGATCCAGGGGCCCGCGTCAGCGATGTTTCAAGGATAGAAGAGGGTAAAAAAGGCACACTCTCTTTTCTGGCCAACCCGAAATACGAAAAATACATCTACGATACCGATTCCACCATTGTGATCGTGAACCGGGACTTCAAACCTTCAAAGGCGTTAGCTCCCACCCTGATCAGGGTGGCAGATGCGTACGAATCCTTTGCGGCCCTGCTCCGGCTCCATGAATCGCAAAAACCCAGGAAGACCGGCATCAGTCGCCTGGCCGGCGTGGACCCTTCCGCGATTCTGGGAAAAGAGCTGTATGTGGGGGATTTCGCGGTGATCTCCGAAAAGGCTGTGATCGGGGACGGCGCCCAGCTATACCCCCAGGTGTACATCGGCACCGGGGTGAAGATCGGAGAAGGGACCATCCTCTATCCCGGTGTGAAAATTTACGAAGGGTGCGAGATCGGGGCCCACTGTGTGATCCATGCGGGCGCCGTCATCGGGGCAGACGGGTTCGGATTCGCTCCTGGCCAGGAGAATAACTTCAGCAAAATCCCTCAGCTGGGGAAAGTGGTCCTCGAAGATTATGTGGAGGTGGGAGCCAATACCACCATTGACCGGGCCACCATGGGGGCCACCATTCTCCGGAAGGGAGTCAAGCTGGATAACCTGATCATGATTGCGCACAATGTGGAAGTGGGGGAAAACACGGTCATGGCAGCCCAGACCGGGGTTTCGGGCTCCACAAAAATAGGCCGCAACTGCATGTTCGGGGGACAGGTGGGGCTGATCGGCCATATCAGCATCGCCGACCGGGTCAGGATCGCCGCCCAGAGCGGGATCGCCAAGGACGTGAAGGAAGAAGGTGCGGTCCTGCAGGGTTCTCCGGCATTTGAGCTCGGCACCTACAAGCGCTGTTATGTCCTCTTTAAAAAATTACCCGAACTGCGGAACCAGATCACCGACATGGAAAAGAAAATCAGGGCATCAGGAGAATGAACCACCAGCCGGTTCATTGATGAATTCCACCCCTGCACGCAACCTTCCCGGGAACATCATATGTCTTAATTTCGTATATTGTGTCGGTTTTTTCGAAAACCAGAAGTATAACCAGATCAAGCCATGGCTGAAAAACAAAGAACCCTGAAAGCCCCCGTTGCATTTAAGGGAAAAGGTCTGCATACGGGACTCGAGGTGAACATGACCTTTCTTCCTGCACCGGACAGTCACGGCTATGTATTCAGGCGGACGGACCTGCCGGGACAGCCGCTTGTGAATGCGCTGGCCGAGAACGTGGTGGAGACTGCACGGGGGACCACCATCGAGGAGAACGGGGTCAGGGTGGGAACCATCGAGCACGTGGTGGCTTCATTTGCCGGAATGAGCCTGGACAACGTCCTGGTGGAGATTGACGGACCCGAAACCCCCATCCTTGACGGGAGTGCCCTTGAATATGTCAGGGCGATCGAAAAGACAGGGACCGTTGAACAGGCAACTGAGCGCAAATATTTTGTCCTCAAGGAAAAGGTGGAATATTACGACGAGAAACACGGGACCCATATCATAGCCTATCCGGATAAAATTCAGAGCATCAATGTGCTGATCGATTACAATTCCAGGGTACTCGGCAACCAGTATGCCACCCTTGAAAATGTGGAGGACTTCAAAACCGAGATCGCACCCTGCCGCACATTTGTATTTCTGCACGAACTGGAACACCTGGCCGCGAACAACCTGATCAAAGGGGGCGACCTGGACAATGCCATTGTGATCGTGGACCGGAAGATGTCACAGGAAGAGCTGGACAGGCTGGCCGAACTGTTTCGCAAGCCTAAAATCAAGGTGCAGCCGGAAGGGATCCTGAACAATGTGGAGCTGCGTTTTTCCAATGAACCGGCCAGGCATAAACTGCTGGATCTGGTGGGAGATCTGGCGCTGGTGGGACGATGGTTCAGGGCCAGGATCATCGCCACCCGGCCCGGACATCAGAGCAACAACGAATTTGCAAGGGCGCTGCGCCAGATGATGAAAAAAACAGCCCTGCAAAAACAGGTACCCCTGTACAATCCCAACCAGGAACCAATCATGGACATCATGGATGTAAAGCGCAGGCTGCCCCACCGGTACCCGTTCCTGTTGATTGACAAGGTGATTTACATGGATGAGAAATCGGTGGTCTGCATCAAGAACGTCACCATGAACGAGCCATTCTTCACGGGGCATTTCCCTGATGAACCCATCATGCCCGGTGTCCTCCAGATCGAGGCGGCAGCCCAGGCGGGCGGAATGCTTGCCATGGCTTCCCTGCCCGACCCGGAGAACTATTCCACCTATTTTCTGAAGATCGACAGGGTGAGATTCAAAAGGAAGGTGGTCCCCGGAGACACCCTGATCCTTAAAATGAACCTCCTCGAACCCGTCAGAAGAGGGATTGCGATCATGTTTGCCGAGATTTTCGTGGGAAACAAACTGGTGATGGAAGGGGAACTGATGGCGCAGGTAGTGAAAAACCAGGAAAATGATCAGTAAACTAACCCATATTCACCCGGGAGCCAAAATCGCCCCGGATGTGGTGGTGGAACCATTTTCCACCATTAATGAAGACGTGGAAATCGGTCCCGGCTGCTGGATCGGCCCCAATGTGGTGATCATGAACGGTGCCAGGCTCGGTAAAAATGTGAAGATCTATCCGGGGGCCGTGATTTCGGGCAATCCGCAGGACATGAAATATGCGGGGGAATACACCACCCTGGAGATCGGCGACAACACCGTGATCCGCGAGTATGTGACCCTGAACAAGGGGACCAAGACCCGGGAAAAGACAGTGATCGGAAATGATTGCCTGATCATGTCCTATGTACACATCGCCCACGACTGCCACCTGAAAGACCGGGTGATCATGGGCAGCTATGCCGGTCTGGCCGGCGAGGTGGATGTGGACAGCTGGGCCATCATCAGTCCGGGCAGCCTCGTTCACCAGTTTGTCAGGATCGGCACCCATGTGATGATCCAGGGGGGAAGCAAAGTGACCAAGGATGTCCCTCCCTATGCCCTTGCCGGACGCGATCCCGTATCGTTCACCGGCATCAATTCAATCGGACTCAGGAGGAGGGGTTTCGAAAATGATGTGATCTACGCCATTCAGGAAGTCTACCGGATCATCTACCAGCGCGGGCTGAACATCTCCGATGCGGTGGATTTTGTGGAGGCCAACCTTCCCGCTTCGAAGGAGCGTGATGAGATCATCCTCTTTATCAGGGAATCCAAAAGGGGGATCATCCGCGGCTATTTCGACGGCAAGGAGGAATGATCATTCCCTTTTACCGAATGCATTCCATCCCTGTGCCTGAAGAAGGATCGCCCGTCCGTCGCCCATGACCAGCCTTGCCCCTTCTTTCTCTTCGGTCATGTTCCCCAGAATGTGCACTCCCGGTATGGCCGAAACTTTGTCAAAGTCCGACAGGGGCACCGTGAAAAGCAGTTCGTAATCTTCTCCTCCGTGAAGGGCGGCCACAAGGGGCTCCATGTTGAATTCCTCTGCGACTTTCCTGGTTTCTTCCGCAACGGGAATCCGGTCATCGTATATCTGGCATCCGCAACCGGAGGCTTTGCAGATGTGCAACAGGTCGGAAGAGAGCCCGTCCGATACATCGATCATCGCACCGGGGACAATTCCGGATTCTTTCAGTGCGAGCAGCACATCCACCCGCGCTTCCGGCTTCAGAAAGCGCTCCAGGACATGGTCGTACCCCTTCAGGTCGGGCTGGAACTCCGGATCCCTGGCATGAAGCTGCTTTTCCCTTTCAAGGATCTTCAGTCCCATGTAGGCAGCCCCCAGTTCCCCCGAAACACAGACGAGCTGATGGCGTTTCGCACCGCTGCGCAACGCCACCTCCTCCTTCCGCACCGTCCCGATGGCCGTGACGCTGATCACCAGTCCGGTCACCGATGCCGATGTATCGCCGCCCACCAGATCCACCTTGTATCGCTCGCAAGCAAGCCTCACGCCTTCGTATAATTCTTCCAGCGCTTCCACCGAGAATTTTCCCGAAATCCCCAGGGAGACCGTCACCTGCCTGGGGGCGGCATTCATGGCATAGACGTCTGAAAGGTTCACCACCACCGCCTTGTAGCCCAGATGTTTCAGAGGGGTATAGACCAGGTCGAAATGGATCCCTTCCAGCAGCAGATCAGTGGTGACCACCTGGTAATAGGTCCCGTGGTCAATCACCGCTGCATCATCCCCCACACCCAGACGGGTGCTGTTTTGCTGTGCTTTAAATCCGGAGGTGAGGTGATCGATCAGTCCAAATTCTCCCAGTTCTTCGATGGTCCTGATTTTTCTGGCCGCCATGCAACGAGATGTTAAACTGTGAACATTTCAAAACCTTTTCTGGTTAACAAAGTAACAACAACTTTTTGTATATTTGCACTCTATTTATAATTAATCTAATTTTCAATAAGTTAGTGAAATTCTGAACGTTAAACGTAAGCCGCTGTGACTGATCAGGATAAGATATTGAGCGAGGTAACCGGCAGTGAATATAAATTCGGTTTCTACACCGATATTGAAACAGATACCATCCCCAAGGGACTGAGCGAAGAGGTGATCCGGATCATCTCTGCCAGGAAGGAGGAGCCTGAATGGATGACCGAGTTCCGGCTGAAGGCATACCGGCACTGGCAAACCATGAAAATGCCCGGCTGGGCGCATCTGAAGATCCCGGAAATCGATTACCAGGATATTATTTACTATGCCGCACCGCGAAGGAAGGCCAAGTACTCCAGCATGGATGAGGTGGACCCGGAACTGATCGATACCTTCAACAAACTTGGCATCCCGCTGGAAGAACAGAAACAGCTGGCGGGAGTCGCCGTGGATGCGGTCATGGACAGTGTTTCGGTGAAGACAACTTTCCAGGAAACCCTTGCCGAGCTGGGAGTCATCTTCTGTTCATTCAGCGAGGCGGTCAGGAACCATCCCGACCTTGTGAAGAAATACATGGGTTCGGTGGTCCCCTATACGGATAATTTTTTTGCCGCCCTCAACTCGGCGGTTTTCAGTGACGGCTCCTTCTGTTACATCCCAAAAGGAGTCCGTTGCCCCATGGAGCTCTCCACCTATTTCAGGATCAATGCTGCCAATACGGGACAGTTCGAACGCACGCTGATCGTGGCCGAGGATGATGCGTATGTAAGCTATCTTGAAGGATGCACCGCCCCGATGCGAGATGAGAACCAGCTCCATGCGGCCATCGTGGAGATCGTTGCCATGGAAAATGCAGAGGTGAAATATTCCACCGTGCAGAACTGGTATCCGGGCGACAAAGAAGGAAAGGGGGGTGTTTACAATTTCGTGACCAAGCGCGGAATGTGTAAGGGAGACTATTCGAAGATCTCATGGACACAGGTGGAAACCGGCTCGGCCATTACCTGGAAATACCCCAGCTGTATTCTTCGCGGGAATCACTCCGTGGGTGAATTTTATTCGGTGGCCGTCACCAATAACAGGCAACAGGCCGATACCGGGACCAAGATGACCCATATCGGTAAGAACACCCGTTCCACGGTCATTTCCAAAGGGATCAGCGCAGGCCGGAGCAACAACTCGTACAGGGGACTGGTCAAGGTGCTCAGGGGGGCTGAAAACGCCAGGAATTTCTCACAGTGCGACAGCCTCCTGCTGGGCGATCAGTGCGGTGCACACACCTTCCCGTACCTGGAAGTGGATAACAGTTCAGCCATTGTGGAACACGAGGCAACCACCTCCAAGATCGGGGAAGACCAGATTTTTTACTGCAACCAGCGGGGCATTGATACCGAAAATGCCATCAGCCTGATCGTGAACGGATATGCCAAGGAAGTGCTGAACAAGCTTCCCATGGAATTTGCCGTGGAAGCACAGAAACTGCTGCAGATCACGCTGGAGGGGAGTGTTGGGTAAGGAGTTAGGGGAGTTAGGGGAGTTAGGGGAGTTAGGTTTCTAACCTGACTAACTCGATTAACTCTATTAACGCACACGAAGTGTGCATATTAACATTTACGAAGTAAATATACTGTTAAATATTTTTTTATGCTTGAAATTAAAGACCTATGGGTGAAGGTGGAGGACAAGGAGATCCTGAAGGGGATCAACCTTACTGTCAATGCGGGAGAACTGCATGCCATCATGGGACCAAATGGTTCGGGGAAAAGCACCCTGGCTTCCGCCCTTGCGGGAAGGGATTATTTTGAGATCACCCGCGGGAAGATCCTCTTCGAGGGGAAGGACCTGCTGGAACTTGAGCCGGAGGACCGGGCCCGTGAAGGGATCTTCATGGCATTCCAGTACCCGGTGGAAATCCCGGGGGTCAGCATGGTGAATTTTCTTCGTACCGCCATCAATGAACACCGCAGTTACAGGGGACTGGATCCCCTTCCCGCCGGAGAATTTCTCAAACTGATGCGCGAGAAGAAAGCGATCGTGGAAATCGACTCCGACCTGACCAACCGGTCTGTGAACGAAGGATTTTCCGGCGGTGAAAAGAAAAAGAACGAAATTTTCCAGATGGCGCTCCTGGAACCGAAACTGGCCATCCTGGACGAAACGGATTCAGGGCTGGACATTGATGCGCTGCGCATTGTGGCCAAAGGGGTGAATGCGCTGCGTTCTCCGGAAAACGCGACCATCATCATCACCCATTACCAGCGGCTGCTTGAGTATATTATCCCCGATCATGTGCATGTGCTGTACAAGGGTCGGATCGTGAGGTCGGGGGACAAGGAGCTCGCCATGGAGCTGGAAACCCACGGGTACGACTGGATCAAAAACGAAGTGGATTCGGAAGTAGAATAAACACCTGTCAGCATGAAGGATACACTGGAAGCACTGGGAACCGTTGACAAGTACCTTGCGTTGTATGACCGGAACCGGGAAGAGATCGGGAACGGGGAGCCGCAGTTTATGAAAACGCTGCGTGAAGGTGCCATCAGATCCTTCGAACAAGGAGGATTCCCGGCAAAAAAAGATGAAGATTACAGGCACACCCACCTGGAACCTTTATTCGGCAGAGAGTTTGATTTCCATTTTTCACCCAGGAAAATTTCATTCGACATCAACGAGGTGTTCCGGTGTGATGTACCCATGCTTAATGCAGAAGTGCTCCTGGTGCTCAACGGGTTCTATCACAATCCAGCTGGTTATAAACTGCAGGAACTGGAGAACGGGATCATTTACGGAAGTCTCAGGGAGGCGATCCGGCTACATCCCGGTCTGGTGGAATCGTACATGGGTAAAAACGCTTCGTTGCAGAATGAAACATTTGTATCCCTGAACACCGCATTTGCCCAGGACGGCATCTTCCTCTACGTTCCTGATAACAGGCACCTGGAAACCCCCATTCAGATCATCCACCTGCTCCTCTCAGACAAGAACCAGATGGTCCAGCACCGGAATCTTTTTATCCTGGGACAGAATGCTTCCGCCGAGGTGATCATCTGTGACCATACCCTATCACCCCACATGTACCTGACCAACTCCGTCACGGAGATCCACAGCGCTGAAAACAGTCAGCTGGACGTGCTCAGGCTGCAGAACGAGCACAACAACTCGTGCCAGGTGACCAACACATGGATCAATCAGGCGCGGGATTCCCGGTGCCAGCACAGCACCATTACACTGCACGGGGGTATCGTCAGGAACAACCTGCACGTGAAACTGGACGGCGAAGGGGCCGAGACCAACGCACTGGGTCTGTTTCTGCTGGACAAGCAACAGCATCTTGACAGTTTCACCCTGATCGAACATGCTTCTCCCAACTGTGTCAGCAACCAGCATTACAAAGGCGTGCTGGATGACACATCCACAGGTGCCTTCAACGGAAAGATACATGTGTACCCGGATGCACAGAAAACCCAGGCATTCCAGGCAAATAAGAACATCCTGCTCACCGACACCGCCCGGATGAATTCCAAGCCCCAGCTTGAGATCTATGCCGATGACGTGAAATGCAGCCACGGTGCCACGGTGGGACAGCTGGACGAAGATGCGCTGTTCTATCTGCAGTCGAGAGGGATCCCCAGGAATGAAAGCCGCCTGATGCTCATGTATGCCTTTGCAGATGATGTGATCTCCAGGATCAGACAGCCTGCCCTGCTGGACCGGATCTCGGGACTGGTCAGCAAACGGCTCCGCGGGGAGCTCACCAGGTGCAACAACTGTGTGATGCACTGCGACGATTGAAACGGTTGACCGATGGCCCTCAGCATCCCCGACATACGCAACGATTTCCCCATCCTGAAGCAAACAGTTTACGGCAAACCGCTGATCTATTTTGACAACGGCGCCACCACCCATAAACCGGAAGTGGTGATCCGGACCGTCAGCGAATTACAGGAGTACTGGAACAGTTCCATCCATCGTGGGCTTCATTACCTGAGCGACCGGATGACCGAAAGGTACGAACAGGCGAGGGAGTCCGTGCGGGCTTTCATCAATGCAGCATCCACCAGCGAGATCATCTTCACCAGCGGGACCACCGGATCGATTAACGGAGTGGCCTTCTCCTTCGGGGAAAAATATGTCAGACCGGGTGATGAGATCCTGATCACCGAAATGGAGCACCATTCAAACCTGGTGCCCTGGCAGATGATGTGTGAAAGAAAAGGAGCCGTACTGAAGGTGATCCCCATGGACGACCGGGGAGAACTGGTGCTGGATTCGCTGGATGATCTGATCACGGAAAAAACCAGGATCCTGGCCGTGGTGCATGCTTCCAACTCCCTGGGCACGGTGAATCCTGTGAAGGAGATCATCCGAAGGGCGCATGCCCTTGACATTCCCGTCCTGGTGGACGGTGCCCAGATGGTGCAGCACGGGGAAGTGGATGTGCGGGATATGGATTGTGATTTTTATGTATTTTCCGCCCACAAGATTTTCGGCCCCACCGGATCGGGAGTGCTGTATGGCAAGGAAAAATGGCTGGAGGAGCTCCCTCCCTATCAGGGCGGAGGGGATATGGTGGACCGGGTCACCTTTGAAGGAACCACCTATAACGCCCTGCCGTTTAAATTCGAAGCCGGGACGACCAACTACACCGGGGCCATTGGGCTGGGCGCAGCACTGGAATATGTGCAATCGCTCGGGATCGGCGAGATCAAAAAACATGAAGCGCACCTGATCCGCCTGATGACGGAAAAACTGGAAGGCATTCCCGGACTGGTCCTTTACGGAAAGGCAAAGGAACGAATCTCCGTATTCTCCTTTCTCCTGGATCAGATCCATCCCTACGATGCTGGGATGATCCTTGACAAAATGGGGATTGCGGTACGTACCGGGACACACTGCACCCAGCCCGTGATGGATCATTTCGGGATCACCGGGACCATCAGGGCCTCCCTGGTATTCTATAACACGGAGGAAGAGGTAGCCCGTTTTGGGGAAGGACTGAAAAAAACCATGCAGATGCTTTCCTGAATCAATACGCAACAAAGTCTGCTCAATCATTGTTTTACCTGTGAGATGACACTGCACGAAACACAACGGGATATTGTGGATGAGTTCTCGGTCTTTGATGACTGGCTCGACAGGTACAACTATCTCATTGAACTGGGGAACGATCTTCCCGAACTGGCCCCCGAGTACAAGACCGACGAGTACCTGATCAGGGGATGCCAGTCGAGGGTCTGGCTCCATGCGGAGCTGAAGGACGGAAAAATCGAGTTCAGGGCCGACAGTGATGCAGTCATTGTCAAAGGTATCGTGGCATTGCTGGTCCGGGTGATGAGCGGGCGCACACCGGAGGAGATCCTGGAGGACGATCTGTTTTTCATCGAGGAGATCGGGCTTCACCAGAACCTCTCCCCGACCCGCTCCAACGGACTGCTGTCCATGGTGAAGAAAATGCGCACATATGCGCTGGCCTATCAGGCAAAGGCAAATCATAAAACCGGAAGAGATGGGTGAATCGACGGACTTTCTGGAAATCGAAGGGAAAATTGCGGAGGCGCTGAAAAAGGTATATGATCCGGAAATCCCGGTGAATATCTATGACCTGGGATTGATCTACGAGATCGAATATACAGAACAAAAGGAGGCCCGGATCACCATGACACTGACCGCTCCCAACTGCCCGGTGGTAGACATGCTGCTCATGGATGTGGAAAGCGCGGTGAAAACCATAGAGGAGGTGGAGGAGGTCCACATCAACCTGGTGTTCGATCCCCCCTGGGATAAATCGATGCTGAGCGAGGAGGCCAGGCTGGAACTCGGATTAATGTAGGCTAGTCGGGAGTCGGGAGTCGGGAGAATACCCTTGTTTGTGTAGATTTGCGTTTCAACCTGAATAAAACTTCACCATCAATTCCATCCAACAACGGTCACAGGCGATCCGGGAAGAGGCGATCCGGCTGGGATTCTTCGATTGCGGATTCGCCAGGGCGGAGGCAATTTCCGGCGATGCGGAACGGTTGCGCTCCTGGCTGGATCTGGGTCACCATGCAGGAATGGGTTACATGACCCGTCATTTCCCGAAACGAACAGATCCCACCCTCCTGGTAGAGGGAGCCAAAAGCGTCATTTCCCTTCTGTATAACTACTACACCGGCAGGATGCAGAAGGATCCGGTTGCACCTGTGCTTTCCCGCTATGCCTACGGGAAGGATTATCACCATGTGATGAAGGACAAGATGAAGCGGTTGTTCGACTTTATCCAGCGGGAAGCCGGGGAGGCCAGGGGAAGGATCTTTGTGGACTCTGCCCCTGTCCTGGAGCGGGCGTGGGCCCGGGAAGCGGGACTGGGCTGGATCGGCAGGAATTCCTGCCTGATCTCCAGGCATGCAGGTTCATTCGTATTTATCGGGGAGATCATCCTGGATCTGGAACTGGAATACAACCGGGTTCGGGTGAATGACCTGTGCGGAAGCTGCACCCGGTGCATCGACGCCTGTCCCACCGGTGCGATCCTGCCGGACAGGACCATCGATTCCGGACGCTGTATCTCTTACCAGACCATTGAAAACCGGGGACAGATCCCCCGGGAGCTGACCGGAAAGCTTGTCAGCCGGGTTTTCGGATGCGACATCTGCCAGGATGTATGCCCCTGGAACCGGAAAGCCCGGGAACACGACGAACCGGCGTTTGAACCGGTTGCCGGTCTCCTTGAAATGTCCCGTGAGGACTGGCATGGCCTGGATCGCAACAGGTATGACAGACTTTTTTCCGGTTCGGCTGTTCAGCGGGCGGGCTACGAAAAATTAAAAAGCAATCTGGAATTTCTTTCCGGAGAGACCGGCACATAGCATCCGGGAACTTTACCTGTAACATCTTTCCCTTTCATCCGTCTTATGATCAGAAACCCATCACTGAACGATCATGAAAAAACTGGCCCTGATCACCATCGTCCTGACGCTGAGCATCCCCCTGTTTTCCCAACCGGTGGGACTGGACAGGCTTTATTATACATACAAAGGCGGAGAGGGGGTTGTTTCCCTTCGTATTCCCGGATTTCTGCTCAGGATCGCCGCCTCCATCGCCGACCTGGATCCCGAAGAGAGGCAGCTGGTCAGGTCCCTGCGATCGGTTACCGTTCTTACCATCGAAGATAACACACGCTACCGGGATGTTAATTTCACCAGGGAAGTGAATGTAGACCGCATGACCAACGGGTACCATTTACTGATGGAGGTGCACGACGGTGACGAGGATGTGGTGATCGCCGCACGGGAAAAGAAAGGCAAGATCAGGGACCTGATCGTGCTGGTCGGCGGGGACGAAAATGTACTGGTCCATGTACGCGGCAGGATGAACAGCGACCTGCTGGAGTCCCTGGCAGGGGTCACCGGCATCGAAGAACTTCAGCTAACCGACCGTATCTGAACCGGCGCCCTTTTTCCTGCCGATCTGCCCGTTTTCCCCGATCGATTTGCCATTTTCCCCGATCTGCCCGTGCTCTCCCGGCCAGGAAGCCCCAGTTGTTTCTTGATGATTTTCCTGACAATGGTGCCCTGCCACGCGGTTATTGCTATAATATATAATCCACCGTGTAGTTCTTTAAGATACAGCCTGTGCTCGGAGCCTGAAATAAATTCATTCATACCCACTACGCCAAGACCGCTATACAGTGTGCATTCCGCTTATCAGTAAACCTTTCACCCAGGTGGAGGACCAGTTCGCCGGAAACAGGGTTCGGGTATAGTGTCACGTCTCCGCCATCCCCGTCCTGTATCCCGATCGCATTGATGACAGTGATGCTAACTACCTGGGAAATATCCAAATTACCAACATTATCGGTCGCTATTGCAGTAATACTGTAGCTGTTTGTGTTCAACTTCGTTGTTCGACTCAGAGCCTGAGCTGCAAATCATCCAGCAGTGTTATTGATCGTTATGGCTAATAGGCGACGTTGAGCAACATGACTGCAAAAGCCAGGTCGATCAATACATGGATGATTGCCAGGTATGGCAGCAGCCTGGGCCTCCAGCGCATGACGATTCCGATCAGGAATGCGAACGGAATGAACATCAACAGACGCCAGGTGAAGAAGCGTATGTCGAAAAGCAGCGGAATAGCGCAATGTTGGAAACCCAGCAACAGTGCCGGCAGCGATACCGCTAACCAGCGAGGAATACCGTGTCCTTCGAACCGGGGCATGACATAAGAGAAGTAGGTTGGAATCTCTGCCATTCCCTGTGTCAACGGAAATAGTATCATGCCCACGATGGCTGCCCAAAATGGTAATGGCCGCACCAGCAAGTCGAGGGATTCCTGGGGATCGCCAAAGAGGAGGTTTCCCAATCCGATGTTGGGAATGTATGCGATCGGTCCCATGACAATCACGATACCAAGAATCGACAGCAAATCACTTTTAACATGCTTTTTCTGGATGCGGAAAATCTCCCAGAAACGCTTGTCCTCTCTTTTAAACAACCGGACCAGTAAAAATACGCAAGCAAGATTCGCGATGATGACAACGAAAGGCCACCATGCTGCTGAGCTTTCCCAGGCGGTAGCGGAGCCTGCCAGGAAAAAACCAAGCGCGAACAAAGCCTGGATACCGACAAACAGACCAATGCGGAAGAAGAGCATGACCCAGGACCAACGAGAGGAAGACTGTTTAGTCATGGTCTATTTTTTTTATGTAAGAAACAAGTATCATTATAGTACATCTGAACTCTCTTCCAGCAGTTTCTTCATGTTTGTCAGGACCATCTCCCATCCTCCCACGGCATGTTCTTTTGCCTCTTCACTGGCGAATCCCACCTGGGTAAGGATCAAAAGGGTACAGTGGTCTTCCGGTATCAATCTGTAGGTTACAAGTGAATAGTTCTCGGGGCTGTCCTCCAGGCCGGTAAACCCGCTCCAGTAGTTATACTGAAGCATTCTCTCCGGCTCGACAGCCAGGATGGTTCCTTTGTCACGGTAAGGTTTCCCTTCCAGTTCCCCCTGAAATATAAGCGGGCTTCCCACCTTCCAGTCAGTGATAACCTCTGCCCCAAAGAAGTATTTTTTCACAATCTCAGGATCCGTGATCGCTTTCCAGACTTCTTCCGGGGCAGCATTGATGGTGATCCTTTTCTGCACTTCCAGTTCTTTGATCATCTTGTTTTCATTTTGGTTATTGATTCATTGTTGGGCGGGTTCCATTTGTCCGGCTGGTTGCAGTTGTCTGGTTGATTTCAATTGCACGGCAGGTTTCATTTCTCATCCTGATCTGAGCTCATCACGGTGACCATGATATTGCGGGTGCTCCTGGGCCCATCAAATTCACAAAAAAAGATATTCTGCCAGGTGGACAATCCCATTTTCCCGTCCACGATGGGGATCACCTCCTGTGGTCCCACGATCCCTGCCTTGAGGTGTGCATCTCCGTTATTATCCTGGTGGTCATGTTCCCATACCCCGGATGGAATCAGTTTTTTAAGCAGGTTGATCACATCGGTCTGGACCGACTCGTCCCAGTTCTCCTGGATCATGATGGCTGCCGTAGCACCCTGTGCATAGACGTTGACCAGGCCGGAATTCACTCCACTTTCACTGACGATGGCTTCCACCTGCTGGGTGATGTCGTAGAGGCCGTTGTGGTCAGGGGTGGATATCTGGATGGTTTTTTGCATACTTGATTCAATCTTATTTTTATCCAGCCGGAATCAGTAGCCAATACCCAGTTCTCCGGCTACCCGTTTCAAAGATTTATCTCTTGTCCAAATAGGAACATGATGTATCATTGCTGAAGCAAGTAAATAAATATCAATAAATCCCAATCCCTTGCCAAACAGCTTCCTGTCTTCAATCAGAATGAATGCTTCTTCATCCAGTACCTGATCAATACTCCGAAGTGTCCTGAGAAGTGATAGAACTTCTTTCCGATTAGAGAAATTCCCACAGCTCAGTTCACCAAGGATAAAGGGATGAATGCAAACCTGGTTTGAAAGAAGTAACTCTTTTAAATCCTCCTCTGAATGATGAAAGTGATCAATCCAAACAGATGTATCCACCAATATCATTCCTTGATCGATTTTCTCCTGGGGATGCTGTTCAGTTTCTTCTCACTACCACCTAACGCTGCAAGTCGCTTCGCACTTTCCTGTGCTATTAATGCTTCTAATCCCTTCCTTACCAGGGTTGTTTTTTCAGATATACCCGTAAGCCTGGATGCTTTTTTGAGAATCTGATCATCTATGTTCAACGTTGTTTTCATAGTGACAAGATATATGAAATATATGTATTAGTCAATACATACAAGAAATATCGCATTTGTACATCTTTCTATATTTCACCGGGGTAAAATGATTCTCCTAACAGTTGAGCTGCGGGGAATGCGCGAGCGGGATTCAAATGCCAAGAATCATAATTCCTGCCGTCGTCCCCTGGGCACAGACATTGATCATGCCGGTTTTCACTCCGCATTCGGCCACGTGAATGCTTAGATGAGATGGTCTTTTTGATACTGACCGTGCTTGCGAACGGCTCTGAACATCGCCATGCAATTCTCGGGATTCACCCCCGGATGCAATGAATTCGATGAGCAAATGATCAATCCGCCGCCGTCAGCCCCGTCCTTAATCGTCTGGATGACGGCCTGCTCGACCTGCTCTTCATTCCCCCTGGGCAATAGATCCACACTATCTATATTCCCCAACAAACATATTTTATCGCCGCAGTAGGCTTTTACTTCTTTCATTGCCATCCCGGCCTGAGGCTCCAACGGATTGATCCCATCGTACCCGGTTTCAAGAAAAACATCCAGAAGGGGCCAGATGTTCCCGTCAGAGTGCCTGACCACTTTAAGCCCCTTTTGATGTGCGCTTTCAACGATCTGCCTGTTATATTGATTGATAAATGTCCTGAAATGTTCAAGGGATAACATGGGACCGTTATTCATGGCAATATCATCTTCAATGACCAGGACATCAAGACCGGCTTCAACCAGTAGTTCCAGCTGGGCAAGACTGAATTCCGTCATTATCTGTGCCAGCAAGTGGAGAAATTCAGGATCAGCATATACATTCATCATGTAATTTGTCATGCCGATCAAACGCCAGGAACGGACGAACACGCCCCGCATAAGCCAAAAAGTCGCTTTTTGCCCTTTGAACCTTTCAACCGCCAGGTTTAAAAGAGCCAGATCTTCTTTCCCGGGAACCGGGGGAGTATAATTATTCAGGTCTGACATTGTTTTTACAGGATGGCCGACAGGTACCGGAATCCCGTATTCTGACAATTGATATACCACCCCGAATTTATCCTTCACATGGAGATCATCGATTTTCTCTTCGTGCCCGATCTCAAAAGTGGTGATGCCATCAATATCAAAGTGCTCATGGATCATGAAAAGTGTATCCACCAGCTTGAATTTATCCCTGTCATTCATGAGCCTGAAATCCCGGGGTTCAGGCAGACCATCTGTCAGATGTTTCCCGATTCCGATAATGGGTGCCTCGTTGATCCCGTGGATATACAAAGGGACGCAATCCGGCTCTCTCACCTCAAGAGCCGTCAGTATTCTTTCTTTTCCATTCATGTTATGAAAAAATCAGTATCATTATGATTAGAGCTGGCCTCATTCCACTAATAGCATCCTGTGTGTTTTGACGTAATCGTTTGCTTTCATTCGATATAAGTAAATTCCTGCAGGGATCGATCGGCCTGCAGAATTTTTAGCATTCCAGGATATCTGATGATTTCCGGCTGCTTTTTCTTCATTCACCAGGGTGGTGATTCTATGACCTGTGATGTGATATACATTAATTACAACATGTGCAGATTCTGGCAGGGTGTAGGCAATTGATGTGGTGGAATGAAATGGATCAGGATAATTATCATGTAATTGAAATGCACCCGGCTGATCTTCCGGTGAATCATTTATTCCTGTCGGAACGTTCTCCAGGGCTTCCTGAACTGCATAATAGGCTGGTTTTGCTTCATAATCCTCATCAAAGAGTGAGGGTGCTTTATCGATATTCCATCCGTGGCCATCGTCAATATGCCATGTGTTCCAGCCTACTTTTCCGTTCACCCGCTTTTCCAGCAATACCTCCACAATTTTGCTGTAAGTTATTGCCTGTGTTTGAAAAGCCTGTTCGGTATGCTCTCCGTTAATCCATACGCTGGCCTCGGTCACGTGAAATTCAAGTTCATTTTCATGGGCCCAGTCAATCAGATCCCTGAGCCGGTTTAAACTTGTTGTGGTCGACCATCCGTTGTCCACATGCGCCTGCCAGCCGATGCCGTCAACCCGGAGGCCAAGATTTCTCAAATAACCGATGGTGCTTTTGATCAGGTTCCAGGAAGAAACTGAGTTTGGATCTTCATGATGGTTGTATATCAATTTCAGTTTGGGTGCATATTCACTGGCAATCTCGAATGCATAACGGATGTAGAGGGGTGTCCTGTTTGCATCTGTATCGAGTCCGATGATATACCAGGGCATCTCCCAGCCCCCGGTACCGGCTTCATTCTTTTTCCAGCTGCCTCCCTGAACGGTTTCGTTCACCACATCCATGGAGACAATGCCTTCTTTACCGTCATAACGTTCACAAACTGCCTGCATAAATTCCCTCATGACCTGTTCAAGTTCCTGTGCAGTTCTGGAATCCGTTTGTGCCCAGCTCGAGCATTGAGGGCCGATCGGACAATGCATCCGGAGTATTTGACCGTTTTCATCAATATGATCCAACCAGGCATCCGGTTGAACCCAGTTCCAGGTATCGGGATCGGGGTGGATATTCCATTGTTTAAAATCATTCTCAGGGGTGACATAGTTGAACTCCCGGTCCATGATCAAACCTTTGCTGGTGCCGAAAGCCCACGAGCCCGTTGTACCACCGATCAGAATACTCTGATCCGGAAATTTATCATCCACGATTGTTCGTAGTCTCCGGCCTGATGGCTCAGGTGGCGTCTGTGCCATCAGGTGATGAAAACAGATTAAGTTTAAAGCCGTCAATAATAATAAGATAGACTTGTTCATTTTCAAAACCTATATTTTTTACGATGAAATCAGATGATTCTCATGCTTAGAAAAGCGAACGGTTTATCAGCTTTTGTGAAATGAGATGTGCTCCCATCCATCAATAGAGTGGTGCCTTAACAGAAAAATTACCTTTTTTGAGCTTGATTTGTATTTTAATCAATGTGTCTACATTTTTTCCTCTTTGTTTTCCAGGTTCCCAATTATTTATCTCTTCACGAAATATACGCAATAACTGACATCCAGTATTAACCAACTCAGCCGGACAATACATGATCTGATAATCTCCTGCTGTTCCCCTGCAATTTACAATGCATTGTAAGAAAATATTCCCCTGGTAATTCATTTCCTGCGCATGAAGACGGATAGTACTTCCCAACATTGATTCAATCTCATTCACTGAAGTTTTAGGCTCAGGCATTTCTTCAACTATATAAAAGAGTTCAAGACCTCCTTCATCTTTATTTTCATATAGCGGATTTGGCATATCAATTTTTGTGGCTGGTTTACCATAAGAACAGGCTACAGCAGAATCAAGGATTGGTTGAAACCCGACCTGGGCATCCATCACAATGGGATAAATGAGCAAGAGTAAGAAGATGAATGTTGCTTTCATATAATTCTCCCTTAAGAATCTATTCAAATTTACCACACTCCGGGGAAAAGACGGAAACGTACCCTGCCGGCGTATTCGGGATAACCCTGTAATTCGTTGTGCAGAACCTTGTCTTCCAATGCCGTACGAATAACTATAACGATCGTAAGAAACACTGAAGGCAGGTATGTCCATGCTGAATCCAGGATAAGTGGCGTGGCCAGATAGGACAATATTGCTCCTGCATAGCCGGGATGACGCACCCAGCGGTACGGACCACCCGATACAACATGATGACCGCGCTCACTCTGGATGCGTACCATACCTGAAAAGAAGCGGTTTTCCACCAGTGCATAGAATCCCAGAGCATATCCGGCCAAAAGAATGATAAAGGCTATAATCTTTATAGACATACTGAATTCAGGTGACCAGTGCAACAGCTCATCCAGTCCGGCAACAAGCGGTATCAAAGCACCGCCGATCCCCATGACGGGCGCCAGCGTTCTATCCCAGGGTTTAATATTCTCATGTTTCGTGAAACGAGCACGTTCTGCGATCAGGTCGGGATGACGGCGGGCAGCCATTAACCGGCTGACTGCAAAGCCTCCGACGTTAATGATGGCATATGCCCATGCCTCCCACCAGTCCCACTGCCATGAGATGATCAGTGGCAGGAATGGCAGGACAACAATAAAAACCATCAACTGAATGACAACGCGCGGAGTGATTATCTTTTGCTGTTTTTCCAGGATCATTGGTACGATCGTGTTTTAACCTTACGTCAGGAATCACTTCTTTGCTGGTGGAAAAAAAAGATCATTTTCTGAAAATGCTCCGGAATCAGCACCCCTGGTCCATGCTTTCCTCCCCGAACGATGACAAGCTCACTTTCGACACCGGTCGATCTCAATTTATCATGCAGGTATTCACTCTGACAATGAGGAACCAGGGGATCTTCGTCTCCATGGAAAATCAAAAAAGGAGGTGTTTCAGCATTTGCATACGTCGCAGGATCGGCAAAATGACATTTTTCTTTATTGGATTGGATCGGGCCTCCTATCAGTGATGACTCGGGCGATTTCTCATCGTTATGGGACATGGAACTCCCGCATTCATCCATTGTTAAGAAATTCGCAGGCCCGAACCAGTCCACCACGGCATCCACATGACTGCTGGTTTTTGTGAATCTGCCCAATTCCCCTTCTATGTGCATGGTCTTCCCATTCAATTCAAATGTATCCAGGTGGTTGGTCGTACCCGTGAGAGCTGCCAGGTGTCCCCCGGAAGACCAGCCGGTAATGCCGATAAACCCGGGGTCCAGGGAATACAACCCGGCATTTGCCCTGACAAATCGGATGGCGGCCTTCACATCATGAATTTGTGCAGGGAATGTGGCCTCGCTGCTTGATCGGTGATTGATGGCAACGACAGCAAATCCTGCATCCATCAATGCCTGCCCGATACCCTCTGAATAGGTAGCTCCTTTTGAATTGTTCGAAAACCATGCGCTTCCGTAAATACTGACGATGACCGGGTATTTCTCAAGCTCTTTTTCGGGCAAATGAATGTCCAGTCTGTGCCCGATTTGACCATCACCCACATAATCGATATCGATCCAATGTCCTGATGATCGGATCTCCATTTTTTCAAAATCCTGTTGGGGATATTGCGCCTCAGAAAGGACCGGTACGATCAGGAACCCTGGAGCGATCAGCAGGAATAATTTTAAATTATTCATTATTAACAGATTATATTATCCTGCAAAGTACAAATTTTTGACGGGATTTTGACTTTCTGTCAACAGGAGATGCCGGATGTGTTGTCAACTGGATTCTTCTCCTCAATTATCTATGGATACCACGTCTCCTGTTCCAATCCAGATTGAAATATCCGGTGCTCCCAGATCTGAGGACTCTCCTGGTAACGGGGCCTAACGTTGGTGATCAAAGTTACTACCCAGAATCCGCTCAGTTTTCGCAGTAACTGGTGTGAAGATTCTTCGATTCGATTTATGGCTTTATTTCAAATCCTCGGACAGGATAATCGTATAGCTATTGAAGACGGACCTAATATACTCCTTGTTAGACAAACATGCACAATCCTCCAGTTTTTCGAATCAATTGACAATGACATTAGGTTATTGTTATTCAGGCTGCAGGACCATGCTTATGCTGGAAACAAACCCATCCGTCATTATTCTGCAGAAATAGATTCCACCGGCAACATGTTTACCGTAATTATCTCTGCCATTCCAATGGGTTCTGTATTTCCCTGCCGCTTGTATTTCATTAATCAATACGGAAATAAGTCGTCCGTGCAAATCATATACCCCTATCGTGACATGGGCCTGTTCACGAATTTCATATTCAATGTTCGTAGCATCATGAAAGGGATTGGGATAATTCCGGAATAGTTGAAATGAATCCGGTGACCCGGGCTGCTCTGGTACACCGACACCTGAACTAACAAATCCCCAGGACGGATCGAGTGATCTGCCATCATTCGTGAGAGCCACAGGTGTGTCAGTTCCCTTTTCTGATTTTGCATGTTGCACGGAGATGGCGTAAATGTCACTGGTATAGGTATTGTTGATCAAATCTGATAACAGAAAGACATCCCCATTAGATTTCGACAATGTAAACGCAATGGAACTCCCATCAGGAGAATAAGAAGGCCTGGATACCACTGAATTGCCCGAATAGGAGGTCAACTGAACCGGATCTCCTCCATTGACCGGGACCTTATACAGGTTGGATTGGATCTCTGTCCCCATGAACGATGTGACAAGCGTAGTGTAGACATAGACAATTTCAGAACCATCGGGCGACCAGGTGGGCTGGGCACAAAATGCCTGAATCCCAAAACTGCTGCCCTGGGCCAGAATCGTCGGAGTCCCGTCCAGATGATCCGTGTGCACGATGGCAAGAGAATTGAGCGTATGCTGACCCGTACAGAATGCAAGCATGGAACCATCGGGGGAGAATGCCGGATAGGTATCGCCACCAAGTCTTTGTCCGGTAACCTCAGCAAGGATGTTGCACTCATTCGTACCCCAGATGGCAATGGTATAGAAAGGGAAGTTCACATTTTCATTATTCGTGGCCACGGCCAATAACGATCCATTTAAAGAAGGACAGACATGTTCGGCTGAAAGGGAGCCGGATTCCAGGTTCATATTAATTGTTACATTTCCACCTGATGGTACATTGACGACCTTAAGGTCGCCTTTGGCCTTGGCCAATTCCGCCTTCACCCAGATATCCTCATTTGCCGGGACGATCAACACGGCCGAATTGCCTGACACAAAGTTGCTGCATCCTTTGTGGGAGATTCTGATCGCTGAAGGAGAAATTGCCCAATTCTTTGGATCTTCAACCGTCACAGTGACTGTTCCGAAGTCGGTAGGCGGCGTTTGTTGTTCATAACCGGTTACTCTCTTCATGGATCCATTTTGCAGGTCAACAATGAAAGCATCCGTATAAAAGGCACTTTTCCAGCTTTCGTAGTTGGATATAAAAGCCAGGCTTCGTCCATCCCCGGATATTTGTACCTGCTCGGTTACAAAATAGTTATCAGAAAGATTAGTAAATCTTTGCACATTGCTGCCATCGGGTTTCATTGAGTAGATATCACCCAGCAACAGACCGCCCACGTTTTGTTTACGGATGAAGAATATCCGTTCTCCTTCGATGGCTTTCATGTCAGTTTTTATCCTGCTGGTAGGGTGAAGAACAAGTGGAGTCCTGGCTTCCGACCCTGAACAGAGAAACATGCCTGTGGTAATGCCAAAGAACAGGACCGCAAAAATTTTGATTTTTTTCATATCGTTTTGAAACTATCAGGAGCGTACCAATGAAAATTACATAGAATAATTCTCTTGTGCAAAATAGTCGGACTGACTAAATGGTAAGTACAAAATTCACTGCCGTCTAATGTCATCATAGCGGCCGCGTATAAACAGCGAGGGAAGTGAAATACTTCAGACTTCTTGAATCAGGGCTTTAAAAGTCACCAGCCAGTTGTCGGAATTTAAGCTCGGAAAATGTTGGATTCTGACCATCCCAGCATATCTGACCGGGCACTATCAATGGTGTTCAAATCCGGGTGGGTAAATTGTCTGGAAAGTGGAACAACAGCCATCAAACAGATCAATAGCTGTATAGTAGTAATCTCATCAATCAATAGATAATCGCCCGAATAAATAGTTGTTCGAAACCCAATTTCGGAGCAACAGAAAATTTTACCTGATTTCTCCGGGTATAAGTGGATCGGGTCCTATTCATAAACCTCCGGCTTGATGATGCGGTAATTCCCGCTCAGGTGCATCAGGCTGAACAGGTGCAAAAGACCGTCGTAGTAAGGATCGAAATACCCGTCCTCGTAGGGTTTCAGTTCGGCATTCCAGAGGGCATCCACAAATTTCCAGCTTTTGGCCTGGGTGCCCATGATGGATGCCGCTGCAGAAGTGGACACCAGGCCGAGGGAGTGCCGCAATTTCTGGTATCCCCCTGCAGGGAGGATCCAATCGGGAAGGGTCCCGTCCACATTGAACTGGTCCTCGAAAGTATCGATTCCCCTGCAGAACAAAAAATTCTGGATCCGCCTGCCATAGTCCTGCTGCCATTCCCGGTCCTTCGCAAACCACGAATAATCCATGGCGATGTTCATGGGCACCCTCCAGGAGTCATACCGGAATGCCGCGCGCCAGAATGTCCCCGTCGGAGGCAGACCGCTGTATTCAGTGATATCCGGATTCAGTCCGGTTTCGGGATGGCACACCCTGTGCAGGAAAGCACGGGCCGTATCGGCACAATCCCGGTAGAATTGTTCATGTCCGTCACCGGCATATTCGGCCCATATTTCGAAAAATGCGGGAAGGTGGTAAGAGGGATCCGTGAGGTGGTATCTTTCTGACTCGGGGACAAAACTGATCTGCTTGTGTTCCACATTGAGGATGTTGTTGATGCCTTCCGAACCGTCCTTGCTCCACATGGCATCCAGGATCCTTCGGGCTTCCCCGTAATAATCAATGTCCGTCTCGTTCCCCCAGCGGTTGGAGGCGAAAAGCAGAGCGGTCACAAAATACAATTCGCCGTCGGATGCCGTTCCTTCCGAATTGTGTTCTCCGGTTGCGGGTTTGACCGACCAGGCGAAGTAGCCGTCGCGGGGACCACCCTGGTGCTGCATGTATTTTTTGGTCCAGCGCCACAAACGGTCAAATACATCTTTCTTGTTCAGCTGGACAGCCACCATCATCCCGTAGGAGAGTCCCTCCGTGCGGGCATCGTGGTTTTTCAGATCGGAAACATAGGCCATCGAATCCCCCACCTCAAAATAGACCCTGTCGGGCCCTTCAAAAAGATCGTGATACGCTTTAGCCAGTTTCGCATCGATCTCTTCCTGCGCATACCCGGATTCCAGGAACACATTGCGGTACTCCCCTGTTTCCCAGGCACCTTTTTCCCATGGTTCCATCTTCCCCCGGGGATCATTGATATCCTTTTTACAATCAGCTGTGCGCGCAATTTCCACATCCCCTGCCACATCATTGCGGAGAAGTGCCCAGTGGAACAGGTTGTTTTCGTTTGCCTCGAAGCTGTTGTGGTTGTAATGGGTCAGGGGCATGTCACGGTAGATGGGACGGGTGATCCCGATCACCCTGTCCCAGTACTCCAGCGCCTTTTGCAGGTGGTTGACGGCTTTTTGCTGGTTCTCCATCCCGCCGGAAAGGTGATAGGTCTGCAGGGATACCGCTCCCCTCAGTTTTTCCGCCAGGTAGAGTCCGAGATTCGCCCAGGTTTTCACATCCGCTAATTCGTACATCAGCGACGCGTTCCCCTGGGAATTGATCTTTTCTGCCAGGCGGAGCGCCTCCCGGTTGTCACGCTCCAGCATCTCTGCCAGGACCGGTGGGGTAATCCGGTCCTCCCCGAAGGAACCGCCGTTCAAAATGGTCTCAACATATTCGCCCACAGACACATATTCGGGGGCCATTGTCGGGTGACTGATGAGCCGGTCGACCGAGATATACTTCGTATGCTCACCCTGCAGGGCCAGGAATCCCTCGCTGTAAAGCGTAAAATCCCACTGAGCGTCGTAGAGTGAAGCAAGGCGAAGCTGGGTGGAGGAGGCCAGTGCATATGCCTGAAGCAGCAGGCCGGCTTCCGGACCGTACCTGCGTCTGAACTCCGCCTGAAACACTTCATCGGGCGTTTCGGGATCATAGAGCAACCGTCCCCACAGCTTGTAGAACAGCCACTGCCGCTCGAAAGCCCAGGTCCAGTCCACCGGTTCTTCTACAGCCGTGAAATAATCCAGTGCCGGGATGTAGGTTTCGGACCCCACAAAATACCCCCCGACGTAATCCGCTTCGCCGTTAAGACGGATGTGCTCCCGGATAAAGCCGGGCACCCCCCAGCGCAGGGCGAAGAAGTCCTCATTACGCACCTGCCAGGTGATCTTGTAGTTGGAAGGCTCCGGATCAAAATAGGTATCACCCAGTTTTCCGCCGTGCACCTTTACCAGTTCGGGGGTTGAATGCCCGTGGGACCAGTTGAATTTGATCTCCACCCAGATAGGACCTTCGAAACGGTCCTCCAGGCGCTCCATCGCAGCGCGGGTCACTTCTTCCACATCTTTGCTGACGCCCGGACCGGAAGAGGTTCCCGAGGAAAATGGTACCCGGTGGATCAGCTTCACGGGCCTGTCGGCCTCGAGCATACCCGCAATGAGCACGTCATCCACCCACTGCTGCCTTTCCAGCGGGGTCATGCCGGCCATGCCCTCCCCGTGGGAAATACCGATCCCGTCCAGGTCGGGATACTCCTCCAGCACCTGTCTGACGCTCTCGCGAAGGTAACGGCGGACAATCTCCGATGTATCACCGGGCACGTAATAGTGGGGGTAGAAATTAACCTTCGCCACTCCGTGGGATTCTGCAAAGGGGCGGCTGACAAAGATGTTCCAGTGGACAATGTAGGTGTCCAGTGCCCTCTCCTTGGCCATGCGGAAGATCTCCCGGTAGAGGGATTGCCAGCGGGTGAATTCCTCATCCGACCAGGGGCTTGCCTCCGGGAAATTCTTCGGCCGTATCATGAAAGTATATGGATGCATGTTCCATAGGCTCAGCACGTTGAACCGGTACTCCACCATCATATCCAGGAAAGCCTCCCAGAACTCCGGATCGCGCGCCGTTTCGAAATGCTGGTCCAGCGCGGAACTGGGCCGGTATGTTTCCCACGGTAAATTGAACTTGATGGCGCGGAATTCAAGATGCGGACGCCCCTCCTCTGCCAATACCTCTTCCAGGAGTGTTCCGTTCCGCAGGTTCTCTGCCAGCGCGAGCGCACCGTAGATCAGACCGCGGTGATCGCCACCGAGGACTGTAATGACCTTTCCCTCCGGGATGATGGAAAAAGCCTCGGATCCCAGCCGGGTGGGGCGCACGGCCAGGCTGACCAGGTAATCGTAACCGGTTTGTTCCGCACTGACCTCGTACCCCTGCCCTGTCAGGGCTTCACCCAGTTTACGTGCGGCATATGCCGCCTGCGGAAGATCCTGATCATAGACGAGCCGCACCTCTTGCGCCCATGCTGTTCCACCGAACAGACAGACAGCGGTTAGAATGGTCAGCAATCTGCTCTTCATTCCCTATTTTATTTTGAAAACCATCAGAAAATCCCCGTGTCTCAGGAAAAGTTTTCCGTCAAAAATGTAGGGATGAGCCCAGTGGGGACCGGTCCCTTTTTCAATCTGAAACGAACTGATTACTTTAAATCCGGATGGATCCGGTTGAATCAGGGCCACATTCCCTCTTCTTTCTTCATAGACATAAAACATTCCGTCTGCATAGACCAGTCCCCCTTTTGAATTCCACTCCTCATCGAACATCACCTCTCCGGTATCCCAGTCAAGGCAGGCCCAGTTTCCGGCGTTGTTATGGACCCAGTAGGAGCCATAGAGGTATCCGTCCAGTTCGATCATCCCGTGATGGTGGTTGTCCAGCAGGGTGCTGGTGTATACTTCCTCAATGGATGTCAGATCGTCGTTGACCCTGAGCATTTTGGCCGGATAGTCGTATCCGATGGAAAGAAATATCATATTGCCCTTGACCACGGGTGAATTGATCCAGATCATGCCCCTGGGCTGCCATTTCCAGAGGGAGGAGTCGAAATATTTGTAAGAGACCTTGATTTCGCCGTTTTCGGGATCAACAATGAAAAAGTCGCTCGCAGAAGCACCCAGAATATAGTCTTTACCGTTGAATCGGTGCAGGATGGGAGACACATAGGAACGTTGTCCCCCGGTACCGGGTGTTTTCCAGATCTCTTCACCGGTCATCTTGTCAAAAGCCACAAAGGTGGTCAGCGCTCCTGCAGAGGAACAAATCACCTTGTTATCAACAATCAGGGGAGATTCGGCAACTCCCCAGGTGTGCCAGTCCGCCTGGTAATCCTCGTCAACATTTATTTTCCACCTGATCTCTCCGGTTTCAGCGTCCAGACAGACCAGTTCACCGACCCCGCTGATAATGTAAACCCTGTCCCCCTCAATGGTGGGAGTACCCCGGGTATTGGGATAGGACTGGGCCCAGGACCTGCCGTAGGCCACCTGCCATTGTTTGTGACCTTCGAAGTCGATGCAAGTGAGGTGATCCATGTCCCCTATCTTTCCGGACGCAAATATATATTTCCCGTTCGAGATCACGGAGGAATATCCTTCGCCGATCCCTTCATATTCCAGCAATAGTTCAGGCCCGTTTTCCGGCCACTCTTTCAGTAGACCGCTTTCCGGAAATTTACCATCCCTGTCCGGTCCCCGGAACTGATAGATCTGTGCCCGGGTGACCATCACGATGCATGCGAGTAATGAAACCAGCAGGATTTTTCTCATGGTTGATAATTTCTCTTCGATTCGCTTCATTTTATGTATCTTCGTTCGGGGGATAAATGTAATTAAATCTGTGCTAAACCTCTACCTGACCGGCCGATGAACTTCTTTACCAGGGTCACCGTTCCCAATTTTCCTTTCCGGATCGACCACAGCACACCCCTGCTGATGATGGGATCCTGCTTCACGGACCAGATCGGGGCCCTGCTGAAAAGGAATCTGTTCCCGGTCATGGTGAATCCCTTCGGGGTGACCTACAATCCCCTTTCGGTGAAAAAGGGACTCGATGCACTGCTGTACAAAGAAGCATATATACCTGGTGATCTGCAGCGGTACAACGACCTGTGGTTTTCATTCGATCATTCCACCAGGTTCTCCTCCCCGAGGCAGGAAGAAGCGCTTCAAAAAATAAACCGGGAATTCACCCTGGGAAAACACTTTCTGGATGATGCCCGGTTCTTGGCAATCACCTGGGGAACGGCCTGGGTATACCGGTACCGGTCAACCGGCCAGGTCGTCTGCAACTGCCATAAGATCCCCGCATCACAATTCACAAGGGCCCGCCTGACTCCGGAGGAGATCGTCAACGCATATCAACCGCTTGTGCAGGAGCTGTTGGACAGGATCAGAGATCTGGTGCTCATTTTAACCGTGAGCCCGGTGCGCCACTGGAAGGACGGAGCCCACGGGAACCAGCTCAGCAAAGCCACCCTGCTGCTGGCATCTGAAGCATTGACGGATCTTTTTCCCGGGCGGATCTTCTATTTCCCTTCCTACGAAATCGTCATGGATGAGCTCAGGGATTACCGGTTCTATGCCGAAGACCTGCTGCACACCAATGCGCAGGCCACCGATTATATCTGGGAAAGATTCAGGGATTCCCTGATCAGTGAACCCTCGCAGACCATCATCGGAGAACTGCAGCCGCTTCTGGATATGATCGGACACCGTCCCCTTCACCCTGACAGCGAATCATCCCTGAAAATGGCCAGGCAAAGGGAACTGCTACTGGAAAAACTGAAGGGAAAGTACCCCCATTTCTCCTGGTAACATCTTGATGATCTGATCTTTCTGTCCTAGAGAATTATTTTGTTTAATATTTCTTAGTATTTTTTGAACAAAATTTAAACAAAAGCGTTCTGATGTAAACCTCAACCTTAATGCAATGAGTCAAACTGTTCATATAATGGTCCGGACCCTGTGGTTGCTATTGATATTTCTTCAAACGGCCCTGCTCCACGGACAGCAGGGTGTGATCGAGGGCCGGGTGTTCAATGCGGCCAATAACAACCCCGTTGAATTTGCCACCATCGCCATTTACGGCACCTCCATCGGATCCATCAGCGACCTGGACGGGAATTTCCTTTTCACAGGACTTGAACCGGGTTATGTGGAACTGAGGGTCTCCTCGATTGGTTATGAAACGTATATCTCGGAACCAATCCAGGTGACCAATGCCAAGAAGGTATTCATCGAGGTCCCGCTGAATGAAGCGAATATTCAGCTGGAAGAAGTGGTCGTCAGGGCATCTCCATTCCGGAGAATCGAGGAAAGTCCGGTATCGCTGCGCCGCATCAACATTGAAGAGATCGAAAAGAGCCCCGGCGGCAACAGGGATATCTCCAAAGTGATCCAGTCCTTTCCGGGAGTGGCTGCCACACCCGCCCAGCGGAACGATGTGATCGTGCGCGGAGGAGGTCCCAGCGAAAATACATTTTACCTGGATGGGATCGAGATCCCCAATATCAACCATTTTGCCACACAGGGAGCATCCGGGGGACCGGTCGGGATCATCAACGCCGATTTCCTGCGGGAGGTGAACCTCTTCTCCGGGGCCTTCCCGGCCAGTACGAGCGATGCACTGAGCTCTGTGATCGAACTCTACCAGGTGGACGGAAACAGGGAGAAACTGGATTTCAGGGGTTCAATCGGAGCATCTGACCTGGCACTGACCCTGGACGGGCCCATCGGCGACAACACCACCTATATATTGTCTTACCGGCGCTCCTACCTTCAGTTCCTGTTCCAGCTGCTCGAGCTGCCGTTCCTCCCCAAATACAACGACTACCAGCTCAAGGTCAGGAGCCGGATCGACGACAAGAACGAGATCTCGCTGATCAGCATCGGTTCGTACGATACCAACTCGCTGAACCTGGATGCCAACGAGACCGAAGAGCAGCGTTATCTGCTGGGGTACCTGCCTGAGAGTTTCCAGTGGAGCTACGCCATTGGCCTGGTCTACAAACATTTCAGGGAAAAGGGATTCGATACCTGGGTGCTGAGCCGGAACTACCTTCACAATGAATCGGATAAATTCATGGATAATATTTTCGAGGAATCAAACAAACTCCTGGATTACAGTTCCGACGAGATCGAAAACAAATTCCGGTTTGAACACAAATCCAGTTACAAGGGGGGATTACGGGTCAATTACGGGCTCAACCTTGAATACGCCAAATACTATTCAGGATTATACAACAGGACCTTCATCAATTCCCAGCCGGTCACATTCGATACAGAAAGCTCTTTTGAGCTGTTTAAATGGGGTGCATTCGGACAGGCAAGCAAGGACCTGCTCTCTGACAGGCTGGTGCTTTCATTCGGGCTCAGGACGGATGCCAACAACTTCAATGACAACATGCGCAATCTGCTCAATCAGTTATCACCCAGGTTCTCAGCTTCATACCAGCTGACCACGGGCTGGTACCTGAACTTCAACACGGGACGCTTTTACCAGGCTCCGGCCTATACCACCATGGGATATGAGAGTGAGGAAGGGATCAGAGCCAACCAGACCGAAGCACTTAAATTTATCAGAGCCGATCATGTGGTGGCGGGAGTGGAGTGGCTGCCCGACTCGGATTCGAAGGTCAGTGTGGAAGGATTTTATAAGAAATATGACAATTACCCCTTCTCCATCAGGGACAGCATTTCCCTGGCCAGCAAAGGTGCCGACTTTGGTGTGTTCGGGTATGAGCCGGTGACCTCCATTGCCGAGGGAAGGGCTTATGGTGCCGAATTCCTCTATCGGAACAGGGATCTGTTCGGAGGCAACCTTACCATTTCCTATACCCTGGTCAGGAGTGAAACCCTCCCCCTGAAGGAGTCCCTTTCCGATCTGGGATGGATCCCCACCACCTGGGACAACATCCACCTTTTGAACATCCTCGGTTTTCGCAAATTCAAGGGGAACTGGCAGGTGGGTTTCAAATGGAGGTTTGTGGGGGGACAGCCCTATACCCCATTTGATTACAGGACCACATCACTGGTCCAGTACTGGGATGTCACCAAAACGGCGGCTTTCGACTTTAACCAGTACAACCAGCTTCGCTTCAAACCTTTTCACCAGCTCGACATCCGCATCGACAAAGAGTGGTATCTTTCAAAAATTACAATTAATTTGTATGCCGATGTACAGAATGCGTATAACTATAAGACCACCGGCAGCTCGTTCCTGGTTCCCGAAACCGATGGCTCCGGGAATCCCCTGATTGATCCCGATGATCCTTCCAGGTATCTGATGAAGGAGATCGAATCGACAGTGGGGACCGTGCTGCCCACCGTGGGAATTATCCTTGAGTTCTAACAAGCTGAAAACCGCATAAAAATGAAGAACTATTTCCAGGTTGTCCCGATCATTTTCCTGCTGGCTGCATGTTCGTCAAGCCGTGTGCCGGCAGACGAATCTCCGGAGCGCATCACCTCCAACCCGGAAGGCACAGGTCCCGCTCTTGAAATCGAGATGGTCCGCGGGGAAGCACACAACCACCCGCTGATGGCTATTTGGGTGGAGGATGCGCAGGGGAACTATGTGCAGACCCTCTATGTATCCGAATCCATCGGGAAAGGCATCTTCCAGCACGGAGATGCCTCCCGCGGCTTCTGGATGCCCGGCCCGATCCCAAGGCCTGCAGCCCTTCCTTACTGGGCGCACCAAAGGGGAATTAAGAACGAAAAAGGGCTTTACATCCCCTCCCCGGAAAATCCCGTTCCGGATGCATACACGGGCCCCACTCCCGGCAAAAGCTTTATCCTGCATACAAAGCTGGACAGTGATGCACCGGAAAGGTTCCACGTGCTGTTTGAGATCAACCAGACTTGGGACTGGAACGAATACTGGACCAACAACAAGTTTCCCGATGATGATGAATATAAAACCTCCTGCCAGCCGGCCCTGGTCTATTCTGCCTTTGTGGACCTCAATGATCCGGCAGCGGAGTACCAGATGAAGCTGATCGGCAGAAGCCACCACTCGGGAGCTGACGGAAAGCTGTATGACGATTTGCATACGATGACCACCGCACTGCACATTGCAGAGAAGATTACGGTGCGGATTCCGGGGAAGGGCACTGCTCCTGATCCTGTTCAGTGAATGTGTACGGAATGTACGATAACGTACACTCCCGTCTCAAAAGTGAACACTTTAAGGGGGGGCAAAATATATTTATCAATCTATTTTACTGATCTTTACATCTTTTGGCATGTGTATTGTTTTTCGTATGCCATCATGTCCAAAAAATCAATCTGATGATCAAAACTGTCGACCTTGTAAAAGTCTTTCGTACCGACGAAGTGGAAACCACCGCGTTGAACAATGTAAATATTGAAGTCAAGGATGGAGAGTTCGTTGCTGTCATGGGTCCTTCGGGCTGTGGCAAATCGACCCTGCTGAACATCCTGGGATTGCTGGACAATCCCACCGGCGGTTCCTACATGTTCAACAGCACCGAAGTGGCCAACCTGAAGGAAAAAGGGAGAACGAATCTCCGGAAAGGCAACATCGGCTTCGTTTTTCAGAGCTTCAACCTGATAGACGAATTGACCGTTTACGAAAACATTGAACTGCCGCTTCTCTATCTGCGCATGAGCGGCTCGGACAGAAAGAAGAAGGTTGAAAGTGTCATGGAGCGGATGAAGATCACCCACCGGAGGAACCATTTTCCCCAGCAGCTGTCGGGAGGCCAGCAGCAGCGTGTGGCCATCGCCCGTGCGGTGGTGACCAATCCGAAGCTGATCCTTGCCGATGAGCCGACCGGTAACCTGGACTCGGCCAATGGTGCGGAAGTGATGGCGCTGCTCACCGAACTCAACGAGGACGGAACCACCATCGTGATGGTGACCCACTCCCCCAACGATGCGGAAAAGGCACACCGGATCATTCAGTTGTTCGACGGGCATGTGGTGACGGAGAACATTCATAAAAAACTGTAGGAAGTAGTTTTACCTCATATATTTCATCCTGTTGCTTCAGGATCCCCCAACAAAAGCACAGCGGAGGATGTCTTAAAAGGACATCCTCTTTTTATTTCCCTCAGAAAAGGCTGCTAAGAAATCCGAAAAAATGCCATTCCAATAGCCGGACAAAACTGACATTTAGTTAATAACTATTTTTTGAATGTATCCCATTGTTATGCAAATTGAATGCCGAGAATGGAGAGGGCGTGCAGTATTGCTGAGTCCTCTTTCACAGCTGAAAGTGTATGTCTGATGTTCGACCTAAAACTCCCCTGTCATGAAGAATTCAATTGCATTGCTATTCCTGCTTTTTGTTTTTTCCTGCCTCAACGTTTATTCACAGGATATCCGGGACTACCTCATTCTTGACGAGGGTGTTGAGGAGATACTTGAACCCGGTTCCGGGATGCTCCGGCAATCCGATGTTTACAGGATCAACGGATTCTCTCCGAATGCGGTTGTTCAAATCTCCAATGCACTCGAGGGCAGACAAGTCAGGAACTTGCAAATTATCGTCCTCACCAAACCCGGAGCCCTGGTATTCAACAACATGTCGGTCACACCAGACAATGCCGGTGACTGGTCAGATGCCATTCTGGAGTGGAAGAAGTACGTTGGAAACCAGGTGGTCATATACAGTGATGCAGTGTTTTCCGGAGAAGAAGGCATGCAGTTGAAAAGGAAACTGGAGGAAGTGTCCGGACTCGAATTCACGATGCAAAACCTCAACCAATAATCAGGATCATGAAGAGCTTCACCGGAAAATTCAAGATATTCCTGGCCCTTGTCTTATTGGCACCGGCCCAGCTGTCCTATGGACTTCCCGAGGAGACCGAGTACCCGGGAGTAATCGCGCGCGCGGGCTATTATGATGACGGAGCCTGGGGCCCCTTCCCGGTTGGATTCAATTTCACCTTCTACGGAAATTCCTATACGGAATTCTACGTTACCTCCAACGGACTGGTGATGTTTGGATCAGGGTCTACGAGATATATCAATACGGATATCCCCTATCCCTTCACTCCTAATAACTACATCGCACCCTTCTGGGACGACCTGGTCATCCACAGCACGGGAGATATCATGTACCAGACCATCGGTACGGCACCCAACAGGAAGCTGATCATCCAGTTCACCAACATGTCTTTCTGGAACTCGCCGGTACTGCTGGGTACCTTCCAGGTGATCCTGTACGAAGGGTCCAACAACATCCAGGTCCAGTACCGGAGCATCGTCGACCTGAAATCCGAAAGGGCCAGCGGCAACTCTGCAACCATCGGACTGGAGAATTCCAACGGATCAGCCGGAGTGGTGTGCTCGTACAATACGGCCGGATACGTCGAAAGTGAGAAGGCCATCCTGTTCACTCCTTCAGGAGGTACCTATACATTTGTCGACAATGCACTTTATGAAGGTGTGCTGCTGCAGGATGTCATCCCGAGGGCCGGGACCCCAACCCTGGTCAGCCCCGCATACAATTCAACGGTAGGGGAAGAGGTGACTTTCCAGTGGGAAGCTGCATCCAATGCGGACAACTATTTTGTGGTCATCTCACAGAACTCCAACCTGAGTAGCCCCATTCATACTTCGGCGGACCTGACCGAACTATCATATACCTATACCCTGGCGGCCGATCAGACCTATTTCTGGTCAGCGTATGCTAAGAACTCGGTGGGTTCAGTATCCTGGTCCGAGATCTGGATGTTTACCACCAGCCCGTATCCCCCTTTGCTGTCCGTACCCAGAACCATTTATCTGGAACAGGGCCAGCAAAGAACCATCACGCTCCAGTTTACAGGCGGGGATGCCGGAGCAAAAACAGCAACAGTGAGTTCCCTGCCGGCTGAGGGGTCTTTGTATCAATACAGCGGCGGGATGCCCGGTCCGGAAATAACCTCGGTGCCCGAGGATGTGACGGATGGTTCTTTCAGGGTGATCTACGGGGCCAGCGGGAATTCAGGCAATGAATTAGGTAACTTTGACTTTCATTTTTCAGACGGGACCGGCACCTCGGCAGATGAGACCATCAAAGTGAACATCTCACCCCCGGGTATCCCCAATTTCCTGTACGCTTCAAAAGAGGCTGACCGGGTGGAAATCACCTTTGACAGGGAGATGGCCGATCCAACCGGGAAACACCTTGAATTCTCAGTCCAGGACGACGGTGTGGACGTATCCCCCGTTTCCTGTTCCCTGAAAGGGGGTGATCCGGCGACCATTGTTGTATTTGTCTCACCAGGACTGGATACGGATCACACCATCACTGTGGCCTACACAAAGGGAACGATCACTGCTGCTTCTTCTGGCGTACTGGAATCATTTGATTTTCAGCTGGCGGGGAAACTGGCCCAGGTGATCAATTTCGACCCCATCCCGGACAAAACTTACGGAGATCCGGATTTCGGGCTTACAGCGACCGCATCATCCGGACTGGGAGTGACATTCGGCACTTCCAATTCTGTGGTGGTCTCCGTTTCCGGATCGACTGCTTCCATTCACAATGCAGGTGAGGTATTGATCAGTGCCACCCAGCCAGGCAATGCCACCTACGCATCGGTCTCCTATCAGCAGCATCTGACCGTGGATAAAGCCATGGCCACCGTTACTTTGAGTGATCTTGACCAGGAGTATACGGGGTCGGGGATCCAGGTTAACGTATCTACTTTGCCTTCCGGTTTAACTACCAAAGTGACCTACGACGGTTCATATGCGCTTCCGGTGGATATCGGACAGTATGAAGTAGTTGCGGTGATCGAAGAAGATAACTATCAGGGAACCGCCAGCGGAACCCTTACCATCAGTGACCTGACAGCACCCATCCCGGACCTGCCTGTCCTGCCTGATCTGGCGGATGAGTGTGAAGTCACACCGGTTGCCCCGACAGCCACGGATAATTATGCGGGCACGATCACAGGTACGACAACGACCCCTTTCCCGATTACCGCGCAGGGTACAACCGTCATCACCTGGACCTATGATGACGGAAACGGGAATACGGTGACCCAGACCCAGAATGTGATCATTGAAGATGTAACGGCGCCCGATGTGCCGGTGCTGGAGGATCTGACCGGCGAATGTTCGGTGACGGCGGTGGCTCCCACCACCACCGATGCGTGTGCGGGGATTGTCACCGGGACCACCCCGGATCCGCTCACCTACTCGTCCCAGGGCAGCTACGTGATCAACTGGACCTTCGACGACGGCAACGGGAACAGCGTCCAGGCAACGCAGAACGTGATCGTGGAGGATCTGACGGCGCCCGATGTGCCGGTGCTGGAGGATCTGACCGGCGAATGTTCGGTGACGGCGGTGGCTCCCACCACCACCGATGCGTGTGCGGGGATTGTCACCGGGACCACCACCGATCCGCTGACCTACTCGTCCCAGGGCAGCTACGTGATCAACTGGACCTTCGACGACGGCAACGGGAACAGCGTCCAGGCAACGCAGAACGTGATCGTGGAGGATCTGACGGCGCCCGATGTGCCGGTGCTGGAGG